>SKEM01000429.1_pt1 | contig 28979 bp, 29 predicted proteins | sample 4826731 | NCBI WGS metagenome assembly SKEM01 (sample SAMN11008809, study PRJNA524170) | human gut metagenome | biome: Human fecal sample; material: Feces; isolation source: fecal sample from pouch patient p37 | host: Homo sapiens | place: Israel: Tel-Aviv | collected 2015-07-27
GATAGTCGGTGCACCGATTCCTCCTAAATACATTTGAACAGCCTTCAGTTTAACTTCAAAACTAAATTTAGTCATAGTAAAACCCCCATAGTTGAAATCTTTCGTCCAACTATGGGGGTTCACTTCAAACCATTCAACCTCGCTGGAGGATGGTTCGTGCTTATTTCTTGTTATTGATCCTCAATTTGCTTATTATCCTTGAAAATTAACCACTTCGAGAAGACGTAGTTGGCGATGATTACGATCACGTTATCAATGACTTTGACGATAAACTGGCCCATTGGATCCTTGAAGCCGAGGACGGAAATCCCGATGAAGGTGATGACAATATCGATCACCAGGGTTAGTGCCCGGTAGAAGAAGAAGCGCAGCATTTCAACGAGAAAGTCGCTGACCGTGGTGTAGTGGGAGCCAAAGACCCACACCTTGTTGGTAAAGTAGGCGACCAGGACGGAGACGAACCAGGCGATTACGTTCGCCAGCTGGTAATTCCAGTGAATCCCGGAACTCAAAATTTGAAAGACGGCCAGGTTGATAACGGTTGTCACAACGCCCCAGAAGAGGTAAGCGATGATGTGCTTATACTTTTCCCAGAGTTGCTTAATCATTGAGTGCCTGCGCTTTCTTGACTAGCTCTGCGGCAAATTGGTCCAGCTTCTTAACGTCGTCTTCAGCGGGGGCCAGGTTGACGTGGACGTTTTCGCTGCCCTTAGTAGCGCCGGTGTCCGCCAGCACCTTGCCGAATTCATCGACGGCCTTGCAGAAGTCATCGCCGTAGAAGGTATCGCCAGAACCGGCAACGCCATAGACTTTGCCAGTCAGTTCCTCTTCTTGCAGGTCCTCATAAAAGTCCATTCCTTCGTCCGGCAGGGCGCCCTCGTCGTAGGTGTATGGGCAGACTACACAGATATCGACGTCTTCGAAGTCTGCGGGGTCCGCGAGGGAGATTTCGGTCATTTCAACGTCAACGTCGCGGTCTTCTAGTGATTCGGTGACCAGGTCGGCAACGTCTTCGTTGTTTCCAGTGATGGTTGCGTAAACTACGAGTGCTTTCATTACGTGTGCCTCCAATTTATTAATCCCTACAAGTATAGCATGGTTTGGGGCAATGATGGGGACAAGTGGTATACTATTAGAGGTAGAATATCAAAAAGGAGATCCGAGAATGATTACATTAAAGTCACCACGCGAAATTGACGCGATGGAAAAAGCCGGGGCCGCTTTAGCAGCGATGCACCTGGGAATTCGGGAATTTATCAAGCCGGGCATCTCAAGTTGGAAGATCGAGGAATTTGCCCGGAAATACTTCAAAGCTGCTGGGGCTAAGGCCGAGCAAATTGGCTTTGAGGGTTACAAGTACGCAACCTGTGTCAGTGTCAACGATGAGATTTGTCATGGTTTTCCCCGTAAGAACCTGGTATTGAAGAAGGGGGACCTGGTGAAGGTTGATACGGTGGTTAGCGTCGACGGCTTTTTCAGTGATTCCTGCTGGTCGTATGCGGTCGGTGAGGTTAAACCGGAAATTCAACAGTTAATGGACGTGACCAAGAAGTCACTCTTCATGGGAATTGACCAGTGTGTCCCTGGCAACCGAATCGGGGACATTGGTGCGGTCATCCAACACTACACGGAAGACGAAAATGGCTACGGTGACGTCCGCGAATTCGTCGGTCACGGAATCCAGCCGACAATGCACGAAGACCCAATGGTACCGCACTATGGTGAGCATGGTCAGGGCCTGCGTCTCAAGAAGGGGATGACCATCACGGTTGAACCGATGATCAACACCGGAACGTGGGAAGCCGACACAAGTGACCCGAGTGGCTGGTTAGCGAAGACCGCTGATGGTGGCTGGTCCTGTCAGTACGAGCATACCCTGGTGGTAACCGCTGATGGGCCGAAGATTTTGACCTCCCAGGATCCTGAAGCTGATGCCAAGTACATGTACAACGATAACTACGCTAAGTACCTGGAACACTACGCAAAAATTTCCCGGGAAATTGCGGAAGAATTTAAATAAATATGTAGAATTGAGTGGCAGTTCACTATTAGGCTAGTGGGCTGCCGCTTTTTTTATGGAAAAAATTACGTTGAATGCACGGTACCGCACTTTAATGCAACTTGGGTGCAAGGGATTTTAGTAAACTAGGGGGCGTGTTTATTAAACGGATTGGGGGAATTAATATGTTTTGCCCGAATTGTGGCAAGAAGGTTTCCACGGCGGCAGACTTTTGCCCGTATTGCGGAACCAAGCTAGGCCATTCTACGGATAAAAAAGGACAGGTAACATCAGAAGAACAAGTTAAATCGACGGATCAATTGGAAGCAGGCACTGCTACCCATCAGCCAACACCGTCATCACCGAACGGGAGTAGCAAGAAAACGGGGAAAAAGGCACAAATAATCCTAGTCATCGTAATCATCGCTCTCCTTGCGGCAATTGCCTTTATGTTGGGGATGCAAGGAAACGGCACCGATTCAGCAACGACGACAAGTGAAAAGCCAGCTAGGACTATTGGCAAGAAAAACAGCAGTACTAGCAGGTCAGCGAGTCGACCAACCTTCAATGATCAACAGAAAGCAGCTGCAATCTTATACTATGCCAAAGAAAACGAATCAAATAATTTTTGGGGAGAACTTTACCGTGGTGCTTTAGCCAAGTCTACTAAGGTGACCTCTGATAGTTTGACAGATCAAGCCACCGAACGAGGCGATGGAACTATGCATGCTTATTATCCTACGGGGTTGTTCTTTGGCGGAGCAAGTGGCTACGTCATGGGAAGTGATGGCCAGACGGTGTACTACTACCGTCTCGGCCCAAGCCCTGATGACAGCATTGAACCTGACGATACCGTTTCGTTAAATGAGATTGAACAGTATGTCATTGACCACCATGCTATGGACCAAGTCAACCAAATTGCCGGAAACATTAAATTCAATTAGGAGGAGCTATGAAAACTAAAAATATTGTTATTACAGTTATCGCAGTTGTGTTAGTGCTGACCGGGGCTTATTTTGCTGGGCGAACTTTTAGCAAACCATCCGTAGACAGCAGCCAAGGAACGAGTACAAAAGCGCCGGTGCGGCAGAGCAGTTCATCATCAGCTTCTGCTACTAGCACAAGTTCTTCGTCGACCAGCACTGACACTGACCGGCTGGACTATAACACAATCACACCAATGCAGACGGCAGCGGCCATTATGTATTATGCCAAGGATAAACTTAGTGACCAGGGTGACTGGCACAGCATTTACAATGCAAATGGAATTGACCTGTTTCAAAGCAACAATACTGAGCACCTGTCTGACCCTGGCCGTGGTGTCTGCTGGAGTCTGCATCCTTCTGATATGGCAGGAGGCGATACTCCGACCTATACCGTTGGTGCTGATGGGACGGTAAGCTACTATCACGTCACCACTGTTAACCAGAATAAGGATAAGGATCCCCTTTTAACCGTTAAGCTGCATGACATTATCAACTATGTTAACAGTCACCATGCAGTCAGTGAGATTAAGGCCAAAGCACAAGACATCCACGCAACAATTGATAACAATTAACCAGCCTACGAAAGAGGAGAACTTGATGAATTTTTGTGAAAAGTGTGGGGCTAAATTGCGGCCTGAGCAAAAGTTTTGTGAGCAGTGCGGCGCCCCGGTAAGTAGTGTCCCTACCTCAAATAAAGAACAAGCGCAGGATAAATCACAGTCAGCAAATCAGGAGCGGGAAGCAGCAAGGAAGGCACATGATCATCCAGCAACCGTTTCTTCGGTGGAGCATGAGCGCCTGCAAAAACAATATGCTGCTTTAGAGAGCCGCTTAAAAGCAGAACGCCAGAATAATAAGGTGAACGTCTTCGCCCGGTTAGCCTTTACCCGGGCACACTTCAACCAGGTTTTACAATTTGTGAAGGATAATGCCTTGACGATGTTCTTCTTTTACTTTCTGGCTGTTGTTTTTCCTGCCCTTCGCTGGTACCTGCTGATTATTTTTCTAGTAATGGTCTACTTGTTCCCATTGCTTTCGAATGAGAAGCGTTTCAAATGGGATGAAGCCGTAGACAATTACCTGCAGAATAAGGAACATACCAAGGAATTTCGTGATTCGGCGGTGGAAATGTATCAGTCACTACGCAGTGGTCAGCATTCCCAATCGCAGACTGAGGGGAAAGTACCTACCCAGCCGCAAGAAAAAGCTGATTCGAAAGCGCAAAAGACGGCAGCAACTGCCCAACCAACGGCGGCCACAGTTTCCCAGTCGACAGGCTTTTCATGGAATGGAGAAACTATTTTGGGAATTGTTGGGACCTTGCTCGGGGCAATTATGTACTTTATGACTAAAGATGAGACGGGGAGTTTGCTTAGCCAAGGCCTTTCCGTCCTCCAAAGCGGAGGCTTAAATGGGGCATCATACCTGAACCTTTGGGGGTTCGTTATGCTACTGATTGGGGTCCCCGCGGTTATCGGTGGGATTATTAAGGGAGCCACCCACCATGTTGGCGGCGGAGTTCTGAAGACTTTGGGTGTTCTCCTTGCGGCCGTTTACGGGCTTGCCTATTCATATGTGTTTGCGAATGCAGCTGAAGTTGTAGGCCGGACAGCAGTTGCAGCGCTTTCGGGTGATACCTCCCTGAACGATTTGGAGAACTTGGCTCACATGGTACAAATTATTCCGTGGCTGGTTGTTGGGTTATACGTTATTGGTATTTTGGTTAATGCCGTTTCTAATCGGCAAAAATAGGTAGGAAGGAAGAAAAAATGAAGTTTTGTAGTAACTGCGGTACCAAGCTCAACCCTGGCGCCGCTTTTTGTCCGCGCTGCGGTGTTAAGGTTGAACGGGCCAAAACAGCCAGGGCGTTTGAAATTACTCCGCAGTTTTGGTTGGGGTTTTACCTGACGTTAATTGGAGGAGTAGCAGCCGGAATCTCATGCAGTGTTGATACTTTGACCACGATGGTTTCGTCTGCAATCATTGATTCCGCAATGACTGGGTTAATAATTATTGCTTGCGTCGCTATTCCAGGAGTTTTCATGTTAATTACGGGAATCACGCGTGGCTTCAATCACCGACGAGCGGGTATCGGAACGACAATCGTCGGAATAGCAATGCTACTGGTAGCTGGCTCAATTGCTAGTGTGCTATTTGTTGGTGAGGATGGTAGCAGCCTTGCTCTTATTTTTAGCCTGGTTTTTTATTTCATAGCTATCGTAACTTTAATCTTAGATTATTTCATGACGATGCTTGTAACTGGCAAACCAGCAACAGGCAAACAGGCGCGGCAACTGCATTGGGCAATAATTGGTATGACTGTGGTTGCTGTTCTAGTTCTAGTAGCACTAGCTTTGGGAATTATCGGTTTCTTAATCGCCGTAATCATTTTGGTTGGCGCACCATTTTTAGGTCGGCGCTTTAGCTTAGATGGTGGTCACAATTGGTACCTTTTGGCCCATGAACATGGTTATAAAATAAGCTGGCGCTTTTACTTGGCCCTCCTAGTTCTGGTCGGGGGCTGTGGACTGTGCATGGCGAAAATCTACCTGGCAGCGGGACTGATCCTGTGTCCTCTCCTTGTCATGGCAACGGAATGGTGGAGCAATCCCCTTCGTCTTGGGAAACAGCAACGTGAGATGGCAGGCTGCCTGTTAGTCGTTGCGTTACTGCTTCAAGGAATCTATCTCTCGTTTGGTAGCCGGATGGGTAACGCGTGGCCAATTTTGATTGCCATCTTTATCTTAATGGGTGCGGCCTTCTTCACCTACTTTTACGTCATGTTACGAACACGGTTTGTGATTAATGAAAGGGAGGATGAAGCAGAATGAAAAAATGTTCTCACTGTGGTCACGCGCTCAAGGCGGACCAGAGCTTTTGTCCCCAATGTGGTACCAAGTATATTGCTCCGCAAGCTGAATTTGTCAAACCGGTTAGCTACCAAGGACACCAGCGGTCGTTTTGGCGGCGGATTGGTTTCTCCATCATTGTTGGGGTAGTTATCGTCGCCATTAGTTGGTTGGCCTGTTCCAGTTACGACAACCATCGTCTAAGTATTACCAAGGAAGACAGCGATATTATTTGGTTAGTCACTCCTGATAACCAGACCGTCGACCGGCTTGACGACAGCACCAAAGTTACCTATGCCTACCGCTTTTTCTACAAGAATAATGAATTTTACACGGCAATCTATAATTTAGGCGATACGGAATTAGGTGACCTGAAGTTAGACAATGGGCGGTTAACCTATCGCAGTATTGCAAAGTACGTGGGGATGAAAGAAGGTACGTATAAACCCAGTTATCACGAGCCTTCTGTAATTGAAGGTAAGCAGAAACTATCTAAAGAAGATCCCGTCCACTTAGGCTTTAAGCACTATGCACTTGATGATGACGACCCAGGGCAGTACCAATACGACTCGCAGCTGAACTTAATCCAGGAAAAGATTAGACAGCGGTTAAACAACGGGAATTATGTAATTGGTTACCGGACGAATCAGACTGACGATGATTTGGATCCTAGTCACTCTCATAAGGGCTACTTAGTGACAATTACTGGTCACGCCAACCAGCAGGCAGTCTTTCAATACGGAAAATTATATCAACAATAAGAGGTAAAAATGAAATTAGGAAAGTGTCCCCATTGTGGGAAAAACTATAAGCAGGGAGCCCGCTTTTGTCCCCATTGTGGGCAGGAATTACCGGCGACTCGGCCGCACCGGCGCCAACAAATGACGAAGCATTTTGACTTCCAGGGACTGGGATTGCACCCATTTAAGAAACAGGATTGGAAATGGTACGCGGGAATCGTGGTAGCGTTAATTGTTGCACTGACCAGTTTAGTATTTATTATGATTGCTAACCAAGACTACCACGCGATTTTAAATCAGCGGGAGCCGTCACTGATTGATGCCTACGAAAAGGTAGGCGCTGGCTTGACAAGCCAAATTACGGGAATTGTACTGCCTAGTTACCTTGTTTTAGGAGTTGCATTGGCAGGACTGACCTGGCTGCTGGTTAAGGGAAGTAAAAAGCAACGGATTATAATTGTCGGGATTGCTGAAGTGCTACTGTTCGTAATCGGCGGTGTCAATTTTGTCAGTGCGCATAATTTTTCCTTCTCCAGTAACCGGCTCGGTCAAGCCTTTGTAAAGGACCAGTTAAATGACAAGATTTATTGTTATTCCTATTTCAAGAACCGCCCGGGTGATGATACAAGTGATGCGGATGATGATTTCTGCAACCAAATTCCTGATCATGATAAGGGTTACCCGGAGGAATACTCAACCGTCTTTCTGAAATTTAATTCGGATGGTACGCTTGGCGTGAACGTTAACCCTTACTGGCGGGATGATAATGCGACGGCTTACAACAATAGTAAGACGGGAAACTATCGAACCGTGGGAATGTGGCATGTTAATAAGAATGGGAAATTGCACATTAATTGGGATCAAGCCGATACTCGTGCCTACGACTACGAGGCGGTACAGGTGAAGGTGAAAAAGAAACATCATAAGAAGCACCACCGCAAGTATCGTTATAAGACCGAGTATAAGTGGGTTGCTCAATATACGGATCCAGAAACCGGGAATGATGACAATAGTTTGCCAATTTATTTCCCAGGTGATGATGTCGACGGTGCGGTGAACTTTGGCTATGACATATTCAAGGTCGATGGGGTTAAAATGCAGAAACCAAATTCAGAAGGCGAAGTAGATTAGTAAATGGAACTAAGAGAGTGGGACAGAACTAGCTTGTCTAGTTCGTCGTCCCACCTCCGTCGACGCGCAACTAGCCTGTAGGAAGAATGGCTACGCTGCGCAGCTAGCCTATTTAGGGTTGGTCAAATGCTGATTCATCAGCGTTTGAACTGCCAGCCAGTTACTGCGCTGAGGCATTACTAACTTTAAAATATTGAAGAGGTTGGGTTTATGCCCAGCCTCTTTTAATAACTTTTATTTCTGATTTTTATGCATGTCACTCAATGTATCTTTATACGAATATTTACCGGAATAAAGGCAATTATCCAAATTACAATGTATAAACAGCCATCCTAATATGAATATTTATATTAAAATTAGGTTAGAATATCGTTGAAAATGTTTTATTATACAAAAAGACGATTATACTAAGAATATTCATTATATCTGCACTTATTATTGGAGGCATTAGAATTGGAAGAGCAAAGTAGTAATAAAAAAGTCATTACTACCTTTGGCCTGGTAACGATGATCATTACCGCGATCTTTGGTTTCGGGAATGTTTCGAACGCTTATCTGCAAATGGGCTACGGTAGTATTATCTGGTACGCACTGGCTGGGATCTGTTTCTTCTTCCCGTGCGGCTTGATGATGGCGGAATATGGTTCCACCTTCAAAGAAGCTAAGGGGGGCATTTACTCCTGGTTGGCCGGTTCCGTTGGTGAACGGGTTGCCTTTGTCGGGACGTTCGTGTGGCTGGCATCCTGGATTGTCTGGATGGTTTCGACCGCTTCACGGATTTGGATCACCTTGTCTGCATTGATTTTCGGTAAGGACACCACCCAGCAGTGGCACGCCTTTGGTCTTGATTCCACCCAATTCATCGGGGTACTGGGGATCTTGATGATCCTTTTCATTACCTACCTGAGTTCCCGGGGAATCAACTCGATTGCCAAAGTCGGCTCACTTGGTGGGATTTTCACCATTGCCGTTAACATCATCTTCGTGATTGTCAGCGTGATTGTCCTGATTGCCAAGAAGGGGGTCCTGGCCCAGCCAATTCACGGTGCCAGCACCTTTATCACGTCACCAAACCCGCAGTTCCAAACGCCAATTGCAATTATTTCTTTCGTGGTCTACGCGATCTTCGCATACGGGGGGATGGAGTCACTGGGGTCCGTTACAGATAGCATGAAGAACCCTGAAAAGACTTTCCCGAAAGGCCTGATTATTGCCAGCATCTTCACGATTGGGACCTATGTATTGATGATTTTTATGCTCGGTTGGTCCATCAACTACCAGCAGGACTTGACGAAGAGTAGCGTTAACCTAGGAAACGTTACCTATGTAGTCTTCAACTACCTGGGAATTGCCCTGGGGAACGCCCTCGGCTGGTCTCACGCCGCCGCGTTGACCTGCGGGGTTGTCATGACCCGGATCGTCGCTTTGGCGCAGACTCTGGGATTCTTAGGGGCACTGTTTATCCTGCTCTACTCGCCAATCAAGGCCTTTATCCTCGGATCCAACCCGAACCTGTGGCCGAAGAAGCTGACTAAGCTGAACAAGGCCAACATGCCGGCTAACGCCATGTGGCTGCAAGCCATCGTTGTTTGTGTTATCATCTTCCTGGTCGCTTTCGGTGGCTCGGCTGCCCAGAAGTTCTACCTGATTTTGACCGACATGGCCAACGTGTCCGCGACCTTCCCGTACATCTTCCTGATTGGGGCCTTCCCATTCTTTAAGGCTAAGAAGGACCTTGACCGGCCGTTCGTTGCCTTTAAGAACCGCTTTTGGACTGACGTCTTGGTAATCTTCGTGGAACTGATTTTGATTATCGGGATCCTGTTCACCTTTATCCAGCCATTGACGGAAAAGGATTACCAGACCGCCTTCTGGACACTGGCGGGACCAATCTTCTTCGCCATCGTTGCTCTGGTCTTCTACCAAATTGCGGTAAAGAAAGGTAAAGTCGAAAAATAAATAGTTTTTAAAATGAAGTGAGTGGGAAATAACCTCCTCGACAGGGCGTATGGCTAACCTAGAACGATAGTTGGCACGGCACGGGCCGGCTAGCGTTCGTAGGCAAATAGCCTTGCTTCGCGGCGTTAGACACTAGCCCTGTGGTTACGACACGCAGTTAGCCTATTGGTTTCGCACGTTATCTTTATAATAGTTAAGAACTAGCAAGAGGCTGGTGAGAAAACCATCGTTTTCTCCCAGCCTCCTTTTTAATCCAGCTTAGATTCCGGCCTGCTCTTTTGGTCGTCTTTTTGCTATAATAGCCCTATGTTATTCAAGGGAGGACGGCATGAAAAACGAACCGGGAAAATTGAAGAACTTTGTCCTGTTGTTAATGCGGCACTTTACCATGGCCCAGATTTCCAGCTCGGCGGCAATGTTAGCTTACTATACCCTGCTGTCGATTTTTCCGGCGGTGCTGGTGATTGGAAACCTGCTGCCGATGGTCGGCCTGGACGCCGATACGGTCCTCAGTTACCTCCAGACAGCCGTCCCGTCCTCAGTCTATGTTTTTATCAAGCCACTGATTTATGACTTCCTGCGGCAGGGGAGTGGGGGCCTGCTGACAACGGGGGCCCTGATTGCCCTCTGGTCGACCAGCCAGGGAATCGCGGCCTTTCAGCGGTCGGTTAACCTGACCTATGACGTGGCCCGCAACCAAAATCCAGTCATTAACCGGGTGGTCTCCTTTATCTGGATGATTGTCGTGATCATCCTGATCTACGCGATTGTCCTGCTCTATGGTTTTGGGGAGCAGGTGCTCAATAGCATCCAACCGCTGCTGCAGTTTAATCGGCGTTATATTTCGCTCTTCAACTCGCTCCGGTGGCCGGTTGCCCTGGCGGTCCTCTTTATTGCCCTGACCCTGCTGTACTATTTCGTGCCTAATGCGAAGGTCCGCTTACGCTACGCGGCGACGGGGGCCCTCCTGGCGGCGCTTTTGTGGATGGGCCTTTCCCGGCTCTTCTCCTACTACACGGTCTTCTTCCGGCATAGTGTGGTTTCTTACAAGACGATTGGGGCTTTCATCGCGATGATGATTTGGCTGGACCTCTCCGGCTACGTGATTATGTTGGGGGCGGTCCTCAACGCGACCCTCCAGGAAGCGCACGAGGGTGTCCTGGAAGAGCGGGAACACTTCTGGCAGGTGATTGACCGGGAACACTGGCATAAAGAAAAGGGAGCGGGAAAGAACTAGCTTGTCTAGTTCGTCTTCCCGCCCCCCCCACAAGGATGGCTATGCCGCCGGCCGTTCGTCGTTAAAGAGAACGGTAGAAACCGTGTCGACGTACTTGGCGGAAACCGGCGTTGCGTAAATGTTTTCGCCCTCCTTGTTGGTGAAGGCATTGATGGTGGACAACTGGTCCATTGCCTGCCGGACTGTTTCGGCAGAGAGGTTTTCGCTGGCGTAGCTAAGTTTTAAGAGGTGCTTCTTGCCGCGGTTGCTCTTGAAAGTTAAGTTGAGAGTCTTCATAGTAGGCGGACTTCCTTTCTATTATTCAGATTACTGTGCGATTGCGAATTGTTCGGTCGTGACAATATTAGCGCCCGTGCACTGTTCGCCGGTCAGACTTTCCAGAGCAGCGGTGACGGAAGCAACTTGGGCGGCGGTCAAGTCCTGCTTGACGTTATTCAGGATGTGGGTAGCGCCCTTGGGATGCTTGGCCCCGGCTAGGGTTACTTGCAGTTTGGCTGATTTGAATTGACGTTCGTTACTCATGGTGAGCACTCCTTTTAGTTTGATTTTGTAAGTGGTGATCACTGCTTACACTTACATAAACGGCTGAACGCGGTAAAAGTGAAGGGGGAATTTTAAGAAATGGCGAAGATTTCAAAAATCGAAGCACAGAAGCGGCAGGGCCGCTATAATGTGTACTTGGACGGTCACTATGCCTTTCCGGTGGCGGAAAGTGTCCTGGTCAAGTTCCGCCTGATGAGGGGCGTGGAGCTGGATAAGGACCAGGTTGAGGCAATCACGACCGCTGACCAGCAGGCGCGGGCCTATGGCAAAATCCTGGACTACCTGTCCTACCAAATGCGCAGTGAGAGTGAGGTCCTCAAAAAGCTCCGTGACTTGGAGACGCCGGCGGAGTTCGTTGGACCAATCATGGCGAAACTCCGGGACCAGCACCTAGTTGATGATCAGCAGTATGCCCGGTCCTATGTCCGGACAATGATGACGACGACGCTTAAAGGCCCGGGGGTCATTCGTCAGCAGCTTCGCTTGAAAAAGGTTGGCGAAAACGAGATTGAGACCGCTCTGCAGGAATTTCCACCAGCTGACCGCCTGGCGAACGCCAGTAAACTTGCCCGGAAGCTCTTCAAACGTTACCATAACCAGCCGGAATTCCGGCGGGAACAAAAGGTCCGGCAGGGGCTAATGATGAAGGGGTATTCCGGGGAGGTCTATGACCAGATTAAAGCGGCGGTCACTCCAGAAACTGATCCGGACCAGGAGGCCGACTTGCTGGCTGCTCAGGCGGAGAAAGTCTGGCGCCGGTACCGGCGTTATACGGGGATGGACCGGGAACGCCGCTTCAAACAGGCGATGTTTCGTAAGGGCTTCGACCTCGACGCCGTTCAAGGCTGGTTAGATGATAACCAGGAAAGTCTTTCCTAAGCGTGGGAATACTGGTATTATTAATAGGATACCTAACTTTAAGAAGAGAAAAAGATAATGAAGAATAAAAGTATTCATATTAATGAACAAAAATTGAATCACCAATATGGCTACCGGACGGTGAAGCGCTTATTTGATGTTGTCGCTTCAACGATTGCGGTAGTTTTGTTGAGCCCAGTTTTTTTGATTATTGCAATCTGTATCAAGGTCAATGATCCAAAGGGCCCGGTCTTTTATTCCCAAACCCGGGTCGGCAAGGACGGCAAACATTTTAAGATGTTTAAGTTTCGGTCAATGGTGACCAATGCAGATGAATTGTTAGCCAAGCTGCAAGCCCAGAACGAGATTGACGGGGCCATGTTTAAGATGAAGAACGATCCCCGGATTACGAAGGTCGGCCGGGTGATTCGCAAGTACAGCCTGGACGAACTGCCGCAATTGATTAACGTGATTGGCGGTTCGATGAGTATTGTTGGACCTCGTCCACCGCTGGTTAGTGAGGTCGAACAGTACACTGCTTATGACCGGCAACGGCTGATGGTCAAGCCGGGGGCTACTGGGATGTGGCAGGTTGGCGGTCGAAACGACGTCGACTTCGCAGAGATGGTGGAACTAGACTTAACTTATATCCAAGAACGGTCGATTTGGCTGGACCTGAAAATTATGTTTGAAACCGTGAAAGTAATGATCGTGCCAAACGGGGCATACTAACTGAGATAGGAGTATAACTGTGGACGTTAAAGTATTAGTGGCTGCACACAAGAACTACGCGATGCCAAAGGATGACTTGTACCTGCCGGTGTTTGTCGGCAAGGAGCTTCACCCGGACGTTAATCAGACTTTCCAGGGCGATAATACTGGCGACAATATCTCTACCAAAAACCCGACCTATAATGAGCTGACCGCTATTTACTGGGGCTGGAAGAACCTGGATGTGGATGCAATGGGTCTGGTTCACTATCGCCGCTACTTGAGTATGAATCACCGCAAGAGTTTGGACAGTGTACTTAGCAAGGAACAGGCAGTAAGTTTACTGTCCAACCATGATATTATTTTACCGCCCAAGCGTCGTTACTTTATTGAAAGCAACGAGTCACATTATCTGCACGCCCACCACCACGAACCTTTTGAAGTGATGCGGCGGGTGATTGCGGACAAGTATCCAGACTACTTACCGTCCTTCGAAAAGGTTATGAAGCGGACCTGGGCACATATGTTTAATATGTTCGTGATGAAAAAACAACCGTTAGATGAATACTGCACGTGGATGTTTGATGTCCTGGCTGAGGTAGAAGCGCAGACGGACATTAGTGATTACTCAGTTTACGAAAAGCGGGTCTACGGATTCTTGAGTGAACTCTTACTCGACGTTTGGCTTGACCAGCACCCACATTATTCGACTGTTGAAGTCAAGTACGTCTTTATGGAGCATACTAACTGGTTTAAGAAGGGTGGCAAGTTTATCCTGCGTAAAATCACGGGACATGCCTAGTTTTTCAGGGAGGTGTTAGTGTGGCGAAACTATCGATTGTGGTTCCCTGCTATAATGAGCAGGAGACCATTCCATTATTCTATCCGGCAGTCGAAAAAGTAGTTCGGCAAATGCCGGTGGAAACTGAATACTGGTTTGTCAATGATGGTTCGTCCGACCAGACCTTGGCAGAATTGCGGAAGCTGCATGACCAGAATCCAGAGCGGGTTCATTATGTATCATTCTCCCGGAACTTCGGTAAGGAGGCCGGCCTGTATGCTGGTCTTGAAGCGACAACCGGGGATTACGTGGTCGTCATGGATGCCGACTTGCAGGATCCGCCGGAATACCTGCCTGAGATGTATCAGGAAATTTCATCAGGTGAATATGACTGTGTGGGAATGCGGCGGACGGACCGCAAGGGAGAGGCGAAGTTTAAGTCTTTCCTCAGCAACCAGTTCTATAACGTCATCAACAAAATTTCTGATACCAAGATTGTTCCCGGCGCCCGGGACTATCGAATGATGACCCGGCAGATGGTTGACGCGGTGCTTTCTCTAAAAGAGTATAACCGTTTTTCAAAGGGCATCTTCAACTGGGTTGGTTTCAAGACTAAGTACCTGCCCTACAAGAATGTCGAGCGGGTTGCCGGGACGACTGACTGGTCGACGTGGAAACTGTTTAAGTACGCAATTGACGGGATTACCGATTTCTCTGAAGCACCGTTGTCAATTGCCACTTGGATTGGCGGCCTTTCTGCTTTTATCGCCGTAATCGGTATTATTGTAGTGGTTATTCGCCATTTTATGGCACCGGCTGGCAGTGCTTTTGGCTGGGCGTCGTTAGTTTGTATCATGCTTTTTATTGGCGGCGTACAGCTATTCTGTCTGGGAATCGTTGGTCGCTATATTGGTAAGATTTACATCCAGACGAAGAAACGGCCGATTTATATCGTGAAAGAAAAAAAGTAGGGGAAGAAAATGGTTAAGAAAGTACTGATTACTTCTGTTGATAAGGATAAAGGTAGCGGCGGTAATAAAGCCAAAAGAGATATCAAATTTTTCTTAAAAAGCAGAATGAATTTTCAAACGTTTGATATGGCAATTGATGGTTCACACAGATTTGAGAAATATTGGTTTATTAATACAAAACTCAGGTCCTACATAAAAAAAAGTCGCCCTGAGATACTATTTTTTCAGTATCCGAATCTTCACTTCTTTGTAATGAATAAATTGGTTAATATATACCGGAAATATGTGCCTAATGGCCGGATTTACTTTATTGTTCATGATATTATGGGATGGCAATTTGCCCATCGTGAAGAAATTTTAAACCAGGAAATTAGCCTGTTTAATCGCACTGATGGATTAGTGGTTCATAATGCTAAAATGAAGCAGTTTTTAATTAAACATAATGTCACAGTGCCGATGACTGAATTGCAAATCTTTGATTATGCTAATGACTACAGTTTTGCTCCTGCTTCAGATTATGCCAAAATCTGTTTTCCGGGCAATTTAGGGAAATCAACTTTTCTTGAGAAAGTAGATATTAAAACACCACTTAACATTTATGGGTCGAATCGGGCAGAAAATTATCCAGCAAACGTTAAATATTGCGGGAATTTTTCTTCTGAGGAAATTGCAGGAAAATTAAAGGAAAGTTACGGCCTAATCTGGGATGGCAATAGTGTAACAACTTGTAGCGGTTCAGTGGGTGAATATTTGAAGATTAATAATCCTCATAAAGCTTCGCTATATATTAGTGCTGGAATTCCGGTTATTGCGTGGGAAGACGCGGCTATTGCAGATATTATTAACCACTATCAAGTTGGGTTTACAATTAACAGTCTTGAAGAGATTGATACTCAAATTAAGAAATTACAATCGAAATACCAAGTGATGAAGGAAAACACAGAAGAACTTGCTAAGAAGTTACGCAATGGTGATTTTATTACTTCAGCAGTTAACCAGCTGATTGCTCAATAATCACTTGAGTTGGTAAAGGAATTGGCTTATGTTTTATCTCAGAAAAGTTAAGCAAATTAACCAGATACAGCTAAGTGGTGAGAACATTTATTTATTTGCCCTTACAGTTACTTTGGTGGTGTCTTTTTTAGCTAATACAACATTTGTTCAGTATATAGCAGTTAAAAATTTTAACCGAATTAACTATTTAATACTAGGGATTCTTGTATTGAAGATTTTTATTCTGGATAACTATCGTTGGTATGAACTGGCTGGCATATTTTTTGTTCTAGCGATTGGTGTTTATTCGTGGCGCGTTACTAATAACAATGTTTTAATGATTATGCTAACGTTTATCTTTGCTGCTAAGGGAGTTCACTTTGATAAAATTATTCACCAGTATTTTAAAGTTAATTTAACCTTGATTTTATTAGTTTCAGTTTATGCTTTACTAGGTATCATTAGGAATCTTTCCTATGTCAGAACTGATAGTAAAATAATGCGGTATGCGTTAGGAGTACTGTACCCAACAGACTATGCAGCCTATGTTTTTTATTTGATTCTTGCATACGCATTTATTAATTATAAGCGTATAGGTAAAAGACAATATCTATTATTTACTGTGATTGCTGTGGCGCTATATGCCGTTACCAATGCTAGGTTAGATACAATATTGATTTTATTGATTATTCCCATTCTTTTAGTTGCTAAAAGAGCAGGAAATAGCACGCATCGTATAAGTCGTATCTTAGCTGCTAATTATTGGTCATTAACACCGATTTTACCGTATGCTTTTGGTCTAATGACCGTCTACTTTAACCCAGCTAATTCTATATTTTGGCACCTAAATGACCTTTTATCGGGCAGATTGTTATATGGCAACATTGCCTTTCAGCAGCACCCTGTTAAATTGTTAAGCCAGAAAGTAGTTGAGCATGGTTGGGGAGGTATTCAAGGATTAAAGATGTTTAAAGATAATCAAGCGAGGTATTTCTTTATTGATTCTTCCTTTATTCGTCTACTAGTAGTATATGGTGTGGTTTTAAGTATTATAGTAATTGGAATTATGGTGATTATTTCTGTACGAGCAGAACTGCGGCAAAGCTATTTGCTTCCAGCTATTATATTGCTGATTACATTGAGTAGTCTGATTGACCAGCACCTGTTAGAAATATCGTTCAACCCGTTTTTACTGGCCTTCTTAGCAAATGGAGTTGTCGTTACCTCATCGTGTAAATCAGCAACTGAAAGGGATGTACTAAGTGAAAAAGTATAGTGTAAGTGAAATTAAGAAAATTATCGGTAAGAATCTATTAGTGATTATTTTGTTTGGCCTTGTCTTTGGAGCAGCCTTTGGTTTAGTCGCTAAACACCGTCAAAGCACGGACTATATTGCTTCTCGGAATATGATTGTTAGTCACAGTTTTAATAAGGCAACTAACAAAAGCAGCTTGGTTGAAGCTGATCGTGAACTAATCCCTACTTATCAATCAATTTTAAAAGATGAAGCAGTGGCAAAAGCAGCTCGTCAGTACTTGCCTAAGAAAATCAGGAAAGACTACAAAGCAGATGATATTTTAGAAAGTGTGACCAGTTCATCGAAGCCTACATCATTAATTATTACTATTCATGCCAAAACGGACGATGCCAAAACATCGATTGCGATTGTTAATGCTATGGGAAAAGCCTTCCAAAAGAAGCTTCCACAAATTGATAAGAACGCGGGGAGTGTTTCTTTGCTGAGCAAGGCTAATGAAGAGAATGTGGATACGATAACCAAGCCTTCTGCCAAGAAGTATGCAGTAGTTGGTGCGGCTTTAGGTGTTTTGGTTGGGATGATTCTTTCTTTTTCTGTTACTAGCGTAAGACATTTTACAAAGTAGATAGGGGAAACTTACCGTGACAATGTATGTTATTACACATAAAGACTTTGATTATCCGCTTCCGGAGCATTACTCTGCGTTATTAGTTGGTGCTAACCAAAATCAGGCTCAAAACAATTATTTAAAGGATAACATTGGTGAGAACATTTCAGATAAAAACGCAAGTTATTGTGAATTAACCGGGATATACTGGATTTGGAAGAATCAAAGTGATAGTAATGTTGGCATTAGCCATTATCGACGGTATTTTGCTGATTACTCTTCATACAACCACATGGTATTTACTGATTTGTTTACAGGTAAATTAAGACCTGTATCAACTGAGAAACTGGACCGCTACTTACTAGATTATGATTGGATTGTGGCTCAACCAATGCGGATGGTTGAGCCAACTGTAAAGGAACAGTTTATGTCCAGTCATCACCCGCAGGACTTGAAAACAACCAGAAAGATTATTGCTGAATTGTTCCCTGAGTATCTAGCCGACTTTGACGCGGTGATGGGACAGAGTAAAGCCTCTTTCTATAATATGTTTTATACTACAAAAAAAGAGCTTGCTGAGTATAGTAAGTGGCTGTTTACGGTTTTATTTGCCGTAGAGAAAGAGGTTGATATTTCAACTTATAGTGGTTATCAAAAACGTTTATTTGGTTTCCTGGGTGAGCGGCTCTTAAATGTGTGGCTGCATCATAGGCAGGGTAAGATTAAATATTTACCAGTCTATAATAGTTCAGCAACTAGTCGAATTGATGCTGCACGGGATATAAAACATACTATTTTAAGGTGGAACTAAATGGAACAGCAGAAACCTGACTTTTCACTGATTACGATTGTGAATAAGGAACCGGTTTATAAGGAGTTCAAACAGAATTTACAAACGCAACAGGATGTTGACTACGAGCTGATAAAAATTCAAAATGATCATCACCAATACGAATCAGCTCGGGCAGCCTATAATGCAGCAGTGAAAAAGTCAACTGGGAGACACCTGATTTTTCTCCATCCGGATATTCGTTTTACAGACAAGGAAAGTCTCCACGATATTGTCAATCAAGCGCTTGGTTTGCCTAATCGTGGGATAGTTGGGATTGCAGGAGTTCCGGCAAACGTGGGTGCGTACCATATCCTGACCACAATGCGACAGGGGACTGTTCCACAAAAAGTGGGTGACGCAATTCAAAAACCAACTCCTGTTCAAACAGTGGATGAGTGCTTTTTCATAATGGATCGTCATACTTGGGAACAACAGCCTTTTTCCGACATTAAGGGATGGCACCTGTACGCGGTTGAAGAATGCTTGCGTGCTGAGATAGCTGGTAAGACAAATTATGTCGTACCTGCTCGGGTTTGCCATGTCTCCGATGGTGTATCCGAAAATTGGAATTATGTTCAGGCTGGCCGCCAGATTGTGGAGCGGTATGGTGCTGAGTTTCCGGTAATCAACACGACGGTTTACAAGTGGAATACTCGGGGATTAAGAAAGCATTATATGCCGCTTTTCCACTATCTTGATCACCAGGCGGAGAGAAAACTTAGAACATCACCATGGCTCCATGATACAGCTAAGCGTATAAAGCACTTGTTCGTTAAGCCCTGGTAATAAAAAAAGAGTCATCTTTGCAACAGATGACTCTTTTTTTTATTACCAATATTTAGTTTTGCTTAACGATTTGCGCATTGCTTGGCAAGCTTCCGGACCAGTCCTTGTAGGTTACTCCAGATTGGTTAGGAGAAGTCTGCCGGTCCATCCCATCACTGTCAACGTGGTGGGTAATCCCGTTTTCGTCGGTCCAGACAGCGACGTCATTCAGTCCCAATTGCTTTTGGCTAGATGATTGGCTGCTGGAAGAAGTCGAGCTCTCGCTATCATTAGTCGTGGCATTGCTGTTAGCAGAGTTGGAATTTTCGTCAGATTCGCTCTGACTGCTCTTCTTGTGTGAAGACTTATCTTTATTACTGCTCTTCTTGACCACCTTAGTGACCTTGTCTTTAGAAGTGGATGACTTTGAAGAATCATGGTTAGAACCACAACCGGCTAACCCGAACGCTAAAGTCAACACTAATAGTCCAGAGAAAACGAGGCGTTGTAATTTCTTCATATGATGATGTCTCTCCTATAAAAAAATTTAATTTTACCGTAACTATACTAATCGGCTTGTTGATAGTATAATTATAGCATTTGCAAGAAATATTCGTCCACCGCCAGCCTTTGCAACTGAACGGTGACATGAATCATAAAGCATTGTAACATTAACGGCAATCAGCATTCAATCGAAAACCAGGGTGGTTGCCGAGATTTAAAACAATAGTAAAATATTTGTAGTAAAAGAAATTAGAACGGATAAGGAGAACGGTTATGAAGAAGTACGATTATTTAGTTGTCGGTGCCGGCCTGTTTGGTGCCACCTTTGCTTATGAGGCGGCCAAGCGGGGCAAGCACGTCAAGGTAATTGAAAAGCGTCCCCACATTGCCGGAAACATCTATACGAAGGAGGTTGACGGCATCCAGGTCCACCAGTACGGCGCCCACATTTTCCATACTTCTAATCAAAAGATTTGGGACTATGTCAACCAGTTTGCTGATTTTAACCGCTACACCAACAGTCCCGTTGCCAACTACAAGGGTGAAATGTACAACCTGCCTTTTAACATGAACACCTTTAACGAGATGTGGGGGGTACGGACCCCGGCCGAGGCGCTTGCCAAAATCGACGAACAGCGGCAGGAGATGGCGGGGAAAAAGCCACAAAATTTGGAGGAACAGGCAATTTCGCTGATTGGCCGGGATATTTATGAAAAGCTGATCAAGGGTTACACTGAGAAGCAGTGGGGGCAGAAGGCTACTGAGCTACCGGCCTTTATCATCCGCCGCTTGCCGGTTCGGCTAACCTACGATAATAACTACTTCAATGACAGTTACCAGGGGATCCCAATGGGCGGGTACACCCAGATTGTCGAACGAATGCTGGAGAGCGACCTGATTGACGTAGCGGTCAACACCGACTTCTACGACCACCGGGATGACTATCTAGCCTCTGCCGACAAGGTCGTCTTTACCGGTCCAATTGACCAGTTCTTTGACTACCGGCTGGGTGAGCTGCAATACCGGAGCCTCCGCTTTGAAACTGAGGAAAAGCCAGTGGGCAACTACCAGGGGAATGCGGTAATCAACTACACCGATGCCGAAACGCCTTATACGCGAGTCATCGAGCACAAGCACTTCGAATTCGGCAAGGGTGACAAGGGTAAGACAATCGTGACCCGTGAATATCCAGCTGACTGGCACCGGGGTGACGAGCCATATTACCCGGTCAATAACCAGGAAAATAATCAGCTCTACGCGAAGTACCAAGAACTGGCTAAGGAGCAACCAAACGTTATCTTTGGCGGCCGGCTTGGTCAGTACCGTTACTACAACATGGATCAAGTCATCGCGGCAGCGTTAAAGACCGTCGCAAAGGAGTTCGACGAGTAAACAATGAAGGTAATTAAAAATTATCTCTATAATGCTGGCTACCAGATCCTCAATATGGTTCTGCCCCTGATTACGGTACCCTATATTTCACGGGTGCTGGGGGCGCACGATGTTGGAATCAATGAATACACTAACAGTTGGGTGACCTTCTTTTACCTGATGGGGCAGATGGGGATTACCCTCTACGGTAATCGGGAAGTTGCCTATCACCGTGAAGATATCTATGAACGGTCGCGAACTTTCTGGGGAGTTGAGGCATTACAATTATTGACGATTTCTGCGTCATTAATTGCGTACCTTGTGGCCGTCTTTCTATTTAGTACGACTTTTCAGCACTACTTTCTTCTCCAGGCCGTGTGGATTATTGCAGCTGGTTTAGATGTTTCTTGGTATTTCATGGGCCTGGAAAACTTCCGAGTGACCGTGGTGCGTAATACACTAGTAAAATTAGCGTCAATTGTCTTGATCTTTACAGTGGTTAAGGATGCTGGTGATTTGAGCAAGTACATTTTAATTCTTGGGGGAGCCCAGCTGTTTGGAAATCTAACCTTATGGCCATATCTTCGCGATAACATTGTCTGGGTTAAGATTCGAGAATGGCACCCTTTTAGCCACTTCTATCCAGCCTTGCTTCTCTTCATTCCAACCATCACCACTCAGGTATACCTTGTCCTTAACCGGTTGATGCTAGGAAGAATGTCGACTCAGGCTTCTCTGGGAAACTTTGGTCAGGCCGATAAAATTGTCAAATTTGTCTTGGCAATTGTTACGGCAACGGGGACGGTGATGTTACCTCACGTTGCCAGCAAGTTTGCTAAAGGGGATGTCAAGGGGGTTCGAGCAAGTCTCTATTCGTCTTTCAATTTTGTTTCAGCAATTTCAATTCCAATGATGTTTGGCCTGATGGCGATTGCCAAGAGTTTTGCACCATGGTTTTTGGGTGCCGACTTTAACATGGCTGGTGAAATAATGTTTTTAGAAGCCCCGATTATTGTCTTGATTGCTTGGAGCAATGTAACTGGGGCACAGTATTTGATGCCGGTTAACCGTGTTAAGGAATTTACAACTTCTGTGACGATTGGTGCGGTTAGTAACATCGTCTTTAACCTCTTTCTGATTGGCGGTTGGGGAGCAAATGGTGCAGCTGTAGCAACGGTTTGCTCTGAGTTCCTGGTGGCTGCAAGTCAGATTATAATGATTCGGCATACAATCCGTCGCCGGTTGATGTTCAAAGAAGTCTGGAAATATTTCCTATGCGGTTTATTAATGTACTTAGTAGTTAGTCGCTTGTGTCTTATCATCAATATGTCAGTTTCTAATCTGATTTTGGAAGTGGTCGTGGGAATCTTAATCTACTCAATCGGCTTAGTAGTAACTAAAGCCTCAATCTTAGATGAAGCAAAGAATCTATTAGCATCAAAACGGAAATAAATTATTATTGCTAATCTGTTACAGATTTTTTAAAAGATATTGACTAGATTAGTTCAAAACAGCTATAAGTGCTGTCGTATCAGGCATTTATAGCTGTTTTTTATGATTGCATTAAGATTTGCAATCTGGGACTAAGACGGTTATCTTATTAGTTAGCGTTAATAAATCAACCGAAGTTTGATATTTGGAGGAAAGTACTATTTTTAACCTTAAAAATTTCAAAAGCAAAATTTTACCAACAATCACCGTCTGTGGGAGTGCATTGTTCTTAATGCACGGTAAGGTTTCTGCTGACCAGATTGATAATACTAACCAAAAACAAGCTAGTGTTCAAACACTAGACCAAAACAACGCAAACACTAATGGCAGCTCAAATGCTGATAATAATACTAACAATACAGAAGATACTAATGCTCCAGCAACTAGTCAGGCAGTAGCTAATGAACAAAAGGTTGCTAACCAAGCAAACTCAGCTACTGAAAATACTACTGACCAGTCTGGTGCCAACAAGCAGGCAACGACTGACAATAGTCAAGAAACGGTTACCTATGATACGAAGAATAATGGTAACTACGCTGCCGTTGATAATGCTTCATTAAACACTAACGGTCAGTTAAACATTAATGGCTGGCATGCTACTAACGACTCTAAGGATAAGCCATACCATTATGTGATTATTTTGGATCAGGATAATAAGGAAATTGCGCGGCAGAACATCACTGATAATGCTGTTGCACGTCCTGATGTTCAAAAGGCCCATAATGTTTATGGAGCAGGACAGTCAGGTTTTAACGTTCAGTTTAACTTGTCAAAAGAAGCTTTAGCCAACACTAGTTCGATTCGGGTCATCAGTCGTTACAGTAGCGACTTATATGGTAACCAGAATAATGTTGATTATTGGTTTGCACCAATTACTATTGACCGGAAAAACTACGGCTACTTGGACACCGTTGCGGTCAGTGATGGTCAATTAAACATTGGTGGCTGGAACACTACTAACCAAGCTGCTGACAAGCCGTACCATATCATTATGATTATTGATCAAACGACTGGGCAAACCGTTGCACAGCAATTAGTTACTGACGGAACGCAACGGGACGATATTGCTCGTGCGTACAGCCAGATCGATGGGGCGGGACAGTCAGGTTTTAACGTTCACTTCAGCTTAAAACAGTTGAACTTGAACCATAAGTTGCAAGTAGTAAGTCGTTACTCAACTAGCAAGGATGGCCTTGGCAAGAATGTTGATTACTACTTCACGCCAATCACCACTGGGAATTATACTAATCAGGGTAGTTTAGACAGTTTCGATGTCAGCAACGGTAAGCAACTGACCATTAGCGGCTGGCATGCGGATGACATTACTAAGTTGGAAAGCAACCACTTCTTGATTTTATTTGACAATACCGCAAATAAGCAAGTGGCATCAGTTAAAGCAGCGGCGGTTGCTCGGCCAGATGTTGCTCGTGCTTTCCCATCTGTTGCTACCGCAGGCCAGTCTGGCTACAAGGTCAGCTTTGACTTAGCAGGAATTAACCTTGTACCGGGGCATTCCTATTCAGTAGTAAGTCGTTACTCGACAAGTGCGGATGGTAATGGTGACGGTGGTCAGTACACTGATTACTGGTTTAACCCTATTAAGTACAGTCAGCAAGCTAGTGCGATTGACAGCATTAAGACAACCAAGGATGGGGTACAAGTTAGCGGTTGGATGGCTAGTGATTACGCTGCTGGTTATAACAACGCCTATGTTTTGATCATGAACAATGGGAAGGAAGTTGCACGGCAAAAGGTAGACCTGATTGCTCGGCCGGATGTTGCTAAGGCATTTCCTAACTTATACAACAGTGCTAATAGTGGTTTCAACACTGTTGTAAAACTCAACCCTACTCAGTTAACTGGAAATATGCAGGTCCTGCTTCGGTTCTCTAAGTCTGCGGACGGAAATACTGATTGCATAGACCAGTGGAGTAAGGATTACTCTACTAGTGCAGGTGCTTTTGATGAAATTAATGTGCTTGATAACAGTATCTACGTTAGCGGTTGGCATGCTAGTGAACAGACAGCTGATAAGCCATACCAGTTCTTAATCTTTATTGATCAAAATACTGGCAAAGAAATTTACCGTCAGCAGGTTCTAGACACAAACAATAGCCGTCCTGATCTTGCTAAGGTATGTCCACAAATTCTTAACAGTGATAAGGCAGGGTTTAAGCTTGGCTTTACGCTTCCTTCTAGCCTAGACCACCATACTGTCCGGATTATTCACCGTTTTACGAATGATGTTTATGGAAACGGAAATGCAGTGGATATGTGGTCTGACCCAGTTTCCATCCATAACAACCGCTGGGCATGGCCATTCCCATCCGTTGGTGAAGGTCACTTCATGGGCGCCCAACTATTCGGGGTTAATGCTGGTGGTGAATTCCGGCAAAACGGCTTCCACGACGGTCTGGACTTTGGTGCTTACGATCACCCTGGTACTCAAGTTCATGCTATCCACAGTGGGACGATTGTTGGTGTTGGCTACACAGCTGGCTTGGACTGGTACGTCTTGGAAGACACTGGTGAATACCTGATTGTTTACCAAGAAGCCTTCTCTAACCGTGGTAACATCAACGTTACTCCGGGTCAAAAGATCGAAGTCGGGGACGTTATCGGTAACCGTGACACCTCCCACGTTCACATCGGTATTACCCGTGAACATAACTTTAACCGGGCCCTGGCTAAGTCATTTACCAACGATGGTACTTGGCTGAACCCACTGGAAATCATCCGGAATGGTCTGAACGGTTAATACTAATAAGTGCTAATAATGTGACGTTTTCTATGATGGGAAGCGTCACATTTTTTATTTACAGGAAGGAATGAGTGTGAAATAATGCAAGAGGTTAATAGTGGAGGGAATGAATCATATGAAGAAAGGCTTGCTCTTAGTCCCCTTTATGACAGGAAAAGGTGGTACGGAAACCGTAATTAAAAACTTGTTTACCGCCTATAATCAATCAGCGAACCGGCATGATTATCAGCTACGGATATATTCGATTGGTGGTAGTAATGATTATGCCTGGGCACAACCGGTGGAAAAAGTAACAATTAAGCGCATTAGCAACTACCGGTTAGGCCGGACGTTGTACTACCTAACTTGTCTGCCGGGGTATCTTTTGCGGGTAATTAAACGGGAACGACCAGACTTTATTATTTCAACGAACCCGGTGATGTGGTTTTTAGCGTACCGGATTGTGCATTTATTAAAGTTAAAAACAAGGGTCATTGCCTGGTATCACTATTCACTCCAACGGAAACCAGTACGTCCGTTGTTCTTGCACGCTGCTGATGATTATTTGGCCATTAGTGATGCGATTAGTGAAGAATTAGTGCGGGCCGGGATTGCACGTGAGCATGTTTATACTATCTACAACCCAATTACGACTGACCAGACGGTGGTTCAACGACCGCTTGCTGGGCCAGCCCGTTTCATCTACCTGGGGCGGTTGGACCTGGATGGGCAGAAAAACCTGCGAGACTTAATTTCTGCTTGCCGACTGTTGCGGGGAGAGTGGCGGCTAGACCTCTATGGTGACGAGACGAATGCTCAGGCAGTCAAAGACTTTGTTCGAGAGCAGCATCTTGAGCCGCAAATCAGTTTTCGGGGGTTTGTTGCCAACCCATGGCAGCAAATCAAACAGGCGTCGGCGTTGGTCCTTTGTTCCAACTTTGAGGGCTATCCAATGGTTCTGGCGGAGGCAATGTCGCATGGCGTATTTTGTATTGCCTCGGATATTGACGGTTCCAATGAGCTTGTTACACCATCTAATGGTAGCCTATATAAATTACACGATTATCAGGACTTGGCTGCCAAAATGCAAGCGGTAATTGATGCTCCACAGAAAATGCCGGCACAAAAGCAAATTCAGACTACTGTTGAGAAATTATTGCCGCAGGAGTATCTCCACCGCTTTAACCAGGCAATTGCAAGCATTTTAAAGGAAAAAGACGGGGTGAAGTAATGAATAAGAAAGTAGCAATTTTGATGTCGACCTATAACGGGGAACGCTACTTGGCGGAACAAATCCAGTCAATTATTGACCAGTCCTATCCGAATTGGACATTGTATATCCGGGATGACGGTTCTACCGACCGCACGCAGGAAATCATTAAGAAGTATGCTAACCAGAATCCCCGAATCGTCTTCTTTAACGAGGGGCGGGTTGAGAACGTCGGGGTGGTACGCTCGTTTATGGAGTTGCTGGAGAAGACGAGTGCTGATTGCTATATGTTTAGTGACCAAGATGACGTTTGGCTAGCTGATAAGGTAAAAGATACGTTAGCCAAATTAGAGCAGAATGAGCCGGGACCAGTTTGCGTTTTTACTGACTTGGAAATTGTTGACCAAGACCTCAAACCAATTCGGCGGATGAATGGGGATAACATCTGGACGGATTTTCGGTTATTGCTCTTTTCTAACTGTGTTACTGGCTGCACAATGATGATAAACGAGGCGTTGAAGCAATTAATTCATTTCAAAACGCTTGATTATCGGTACGTCTATATGCACGACTGGTGGATTGGCTTGCTTGCGGCTGCGTTTGGCAAGCTGGTCTACCTTAACCAGCCAACGATTCAGTACCGGCAGCATGGTGACAACGTGGTGGGAAGCAGTAAGAAGAATACCCTGGGCCACGTTCTGTACCGTTTGACCCATTTGAAGCCGGAACGAAAACGGGCGCGGGAAGCGATTAATATTATCTATGAATTTAACCGGGAGTATCCGGGACAGCTAACTGGGATGGATCAGCGTTATGTTCAGGAATACGCTCGGCTAAAGCAGCGGAGCTCTGTCGGATATAATATAAGGCTGTGCTTACGACTAGCGCCGCCACGACTGACCACCAAGCAGAAATTTTTCTTTAGCTACTTGATGATAATGTTTCCAAGAGATTTTGTGGATTAGGTAAGTAGCCTTTATGCTAATAACTACTTGAAATGATTGGCAGAGTTTACCATTTGAACTTTGACAATCATTTTTGCTTCAGCATTGTTTATGTTACATGGTAAAAAATTGTAATGCGATTTCAGTGAAATTTTCATTTAATGTGATTTATTGCTAACGGATGCAGAGTAAAAAACTACGATGCTGTATAATAAAAGCATTAAATTAGAATCGGGGGAGAATAGATGTTTAAGGAGCACAAAAAGTTATATAAGGCGGGAAAGCATTGGCTTGTAGCGACACTGACAGTCCTTTCAATGGGAGTCATAATGGCAGCTGCTACCGCTCATGCCGACACAGCTACCTTTACTGAAGCGACTACTCCTACTGCGCAAGTTCAGGAAAGTAAACAAGAGCAAGCAGCTGAGCAACCCAATCTGGCAGATCAAGGGAATTACGCGCACTTGGATCGTCAGTCCGTAAATGATCAGGGACAGTTAAACGTCGATGGCTGGCATGCTAGTAATGGGTCGATTGACCGGCCGTACCACTATATCATCGCGCTTGACCCAGCTACCAATCGGGAAATTGCCCGGCAAAATGTTACTGATCAAGCCGTAGCACGTCCCGATATACAACGGTCCTTCAACGTTGCCGGTGCGGGGCGGTCCGGCTTTAACGTGAACTTTGATTTGAAGGACCAGCTGGCAAACTTATCAAGTGTCCAAATTATCAGTCGGTATAGCGCTGACCAGGCAGGCAACGTCAATAATTTCGATTACTGGTTCGCACCGATTGTGATTAATCGGTCTAACATCGGTAATTTAGACCGGGCAGTAGTAAAAAACGATGAATTAGAGGTTGCTGGTTGGCACGCTACTAACTTGGCAGCGGACAAGCCATATCACTACGTTATCCTGCTTGACCGGACGACTGGCAAGGAAGTTGGCCGGCAGCTGATTCAGCAAATGGTGGCTCGGCCGGATATTACGCGAGCTTTTCCGGGAATTTATCGGGCGGGTCAATCCGGCTTTTTAGCTCAATTTAAGATTGCGGGACTGAACTTCCATCACCAATTGCAGATAGTTGACCGTTATAGCAAAGCAGCTGATGGCAATACGGATAACATTGATTACTGGTTTACGCCGTTCACCAGTACAGACTATGTTAATGCTGGCTACCTTGACGCTTATAATCTTGCTGACCGGAAAAAGATTACGGTCAGCGGCTGGCATGCCAATGACATTTCACAGTTTGAATCAAACCATTTTTTGATTTTGTTTGATAACACTGCTAAGCGTCAGGTGGCGGTGACGAGAGCAACAACTGTGGCCCGTCCTGATATTGCAAACATTTACCATAATCTCAAAACTGAAGTGCAACAAAAAAGTTAGACAAAATTGATTATTTAAGCTACCAAGGTATGATTTCGGTATTCAACCGGAGTCATACCTTTTGTTTTTAAGGAGATACGTTGGTAATTAAAGTAATGAATGTAT
>SKEM01000431.1_pt1 | contig 28792 bp, 25 predicted proteins | sample 4826731 | NCBI WGS metagenome assembly SKEM01 (sample SAMN11008809, study PRJNA524170) | human gut metagenome | biome: Human fecal sample; material: Feces; isolation source: fecal sample from pouch patient p37 | host: Homo sapiens | place: Israel: Tel-Aviv | collected 2015-07-27
AGCTTAGTAGTCGTTGAATAGGTGATTTTCATAAAAATAGCCTCAAAAGTCATCACTTTTTATTTCTTAAAGTGACAACTTTTAAGGCTATTGTACGGCGGGGCGGTTGACTACTTAACGAAATCCTGGCTAAAAAAATAGCAACGCCCCTTCCCTCATCCACGAAGGGGCGCCGCTAGTTCATTAAGCTTTCTTCTGGCCTTTGCCGGACATCAGCATCCACACGGGAGCGGCAACGATAAAGACTAGCCAGCTGTAGTTCTCCGTTGCATCAAAGGTCGCCAGCACGATGAAGAGGGCGCCAGTGGCCATCCAAAAGACATTGCGGTAGCGATCCAGTTTAGATGGTTCCCGCTGGCCCCTTAAGAGCCGGCGCCGGTCTTGGATGGCCGTTTCCGCCCAGAGGAACACGGCCAGTCCTAGCCCCACGAGGACTAGTAACAGGGCTTGCAGTGCCGCACTGTCGCCAAACAGTTGGATCGGTAACCAACTCAAGCAAATCACGACTATGCCGACCACTGCTAACCAAGTTTTCCTTTGCTGTTTAGCCAGGTCACTTTGAACGTATTCCCGCGCTGGGCCACTAACCGGTTGGGTACGCAGGTTGGGGTAGCGCTTATAAACGGTTCCCGAGTGCCAGCACAGGATGATCGCCAGGGCAATCCCCACCATCAGGATCGTCATCCCAAGCCCCTGGGCCACCGTCGCCGACATCCCCAAGGGGTTCGCGCTCAGGTAAACCTGCGGGGCGATACTTAATTCAAACAACCCGACCCCCAGCGCCAGTTCCCAACGCACCCTGTCGACCGCGGTTAGGTAGGAAACGACTTCTTCTTTGCTGGGGCCCAGTGGTTGCTCCGGGGTAACCCGTTCGTCATTTTCGTCCCTTAATAGGTAATCGGTGGTCACCCCAAACAGGTCGGCCAGCTTCCGGAGCTTACTTAATTCCGGTTCGGCGCCCTCACTTTCCCACTTGGAAACGGCTTGGCGCGAAACGTGCATTTCTTCGGCGAGCCGTTCCTGTGACCAGCCCTTTTCAATCCGTAGTTGGCGAATTTTATCAGCGAGTTTCATGTTGATCCCCTCTTTCTTATTTCTTGACTCAATTATCATCGATCGGGGTGCAAAGCTCTACCAAGCTGGGCTTGAACTTTGTCAACTAGTGGTTGCGTTTCTGATTTCCCGGGAAATTCCTACCTTAATTGTAGCATGAGTGCTTATTTAAAAGGGTGCACCGTGATTTATTCGGCAAATCACAAGTGATTCGGTTATAATATAAATAAAATGATCAGGGAGGCGATCAAGTGAACTTAGAACAGATTTATTACCCTAACGAATTGGCTAATCACCAGGCCATCCAAGAAGCCGCCGACCTTTTGCACATCACCAAATCCGGGCTGAGTCAGTCGATCTCCCAACTGGAAGCCGAGGTCGGGGTCCGCTTGTTTGATCGTTCCCGCCACGGGACCCGTTTAACCAAGGAGGGTCAGGCCCTGCTGCCAATTATGAAGCGGATGCTTAGCACTAACATCGACCTGATGAACTATTCCCAGACCTGCGGCAAAACGGCCGGGTCGAAACCGTCCGGCTGGGTTATACCAACACGATTCTCAAACCGATGCTAGATGAGTACTTGAACCTGTACGAATCGATTGGCGAGGAGGTTAACCTGTCCTTTTACCAATTGGCCCTGGATGTTTTGATCGAACGGGTTCGCCGCCACGAGCTCGATGCCGGCTTCATCCCGCTCAACCAAGCCACCAAGCCCCTGATCCAGGACCTGAACTTTACCAAGGTCGCCGAAAGTAAGCTCAACTTGATCGTCAGCCCGGGCAATCCGTTGCTAGAAAAGGGCACCCTCACTCACCGTTCACGACCTGCGGCACCAACGCTTCGCCCTGTTTAACGACGTCGCTAACGAACAGATCTTCCGCCACCTCCAGTTCCTCTGCGGTCCGCTCAAGGTCATCATCAACCTGGACAACGCCTGGTCGATGTACACGACGATCACCAAACTAAACGCCGTTTGCCTAGGGCGAACCTTCCAAACCCACCACTCGCCCTATTCGCCGCTGGCCGACCTCCCCGAAATCGAACTAGGCGACCTGATCGATAACCACTTCGAGTTTGGCTGGCTGACCAACCCCAACAGCGAACTGAGCGCCACGACCGTTGAACTGATTGACCACATTAATGACCACTTAAACTAAGAGGCTGGGAGAAAACCGTGTTTTCTCCCAGCCTCTTGCTGTATCCACGAATGTTAGACAGAAAATGTGGTAAATAACCGCAGGCCTAGTACCTAAGTACGGACGAAGAACGGTGCGTTCCGCACCAACCGTTCGTCCTAGCTTAGTCATACGGCCTGCCGAGGAGGTTATTTCCCACCCACTTTTGGTTAATCTTTTGCGAGGACGGACTTGACCACGAAGACTTCGCTGTCTTCCTTAGCTTCTAAGCTGTGTGGTTCGTCCGGGGTCATCTTGATGAAACTACCCGGGGCGATCTCTTCTTCAAAGCCTTCACCACGGAAGATGATCCGACCCTTGATCGGGATTACCAAGACGTCGTATGGGGCGTGGTGGGTCGGGATCGTCTTGCCGGCCGGAATCACCAAGTCGGTCACCACCTGGCTGTCGGTTTCAAAGATGTGACCGATTTGGTTAATGCTGCTGTACTTTTGCATGTTACTCCTCCTTGGTGCTGCAGTTGGCAATGTAGTTGAGGTGCTCGGCGTTGGAGTTAAAGAAGGTATACATCCGCTTAAACATCGGCCAGCTATCCTTCTTAAGCCCGTTTTTGATGATCCGCAGGGTGCCGCCCAGTCCTTCATCTTTAATCATCCCCCGCAGGTTCATCAACGACATTGGGCCACTCTTTTGGGTCAGGGCGAAGCCATTTTGGTTAAACACCTGCGCCCATTCGTGCTTGCGTAGCGGGTAAACGTGGACGTTGATCGTCTCGCTCAGGCGACCGCGAATTTCCTCTAAGTCAATGTCGCTGGCGATGCAAACGTCGTGGGTTAACAAGACGCCGCCCGGCTTGAGCACCCGGTGGTACTCCTTGACCGCCTTTTCCTTAGCCTCGTCGGCAAACATGGTCAGCATCGCCTCGTTAATCACCACGTCAAAGGAATTGTCCTCAAACGGTAGCTTAAAGGCGTTCCCCTGCTGGGCTGTCAACAGGTCTGCCAAGCCGTTCTTTTGGATGTTGGCCTGGGCCTTTGCAATCACCTTCGGGTCGCGGTCAATTCCCACCACGTGACACCCATATTGCTTTCCTAATTGAACCATGGTCGTCCCCATGTTGCAAGCCACCTCCAGCACTTGGCTGTCCTTGGTGAGGTGGGCCTGGTCGATCAGCCATTGGGTAGCTTCAATGCCACCCGGCCGCAACTTGGTCTTCCCTAACCGAGCCAAAAAACTGTGGCCAACTTCTTTCTTCAACGTTCATCGCCTCCCTTTATTTACTTAATTATACCCAAAATATTACTTAAAAACTATCCGATTATATGAATTCAGAATATTAATTGATGTAATTTGTAAATAAAAAACACCCTCCGGCTCGTCACCTGAGGATGTTTAACTACCCGGCACCCATCCGTAATAGTTCCATGGCCGCATCCTGGTCAATTACCAGGGTGTTGGCGTAACCACCCGTCAAGGCGGCGGCCACGGCCGGCACCTTGGCTAAGCCCGTCGCCACTAAAACCGAGTGCTTCTTTTGTCGTAGCTGGTCGAGTTGGATGCCAATCGTGCGGTCGTTAATGGCTGGCGAAACGATCTGGCCGTCCCGGTCAATGAAGCGGGAGAAGACGTCGCCGACCGCGTGTTGTTGCAAGAAGTTCTGCTCCTCCTTGGTAAAGTAACCGAGCTTAAAGAGCAGGGCCGAATCCCGGACCGTCCCGACCGTAAAGACCGCGATCGGGGCCCGGTTGCCCAGTTCGATGACGCGGGCGATTTGGCGGTCGCTTTCCACCAGCTGCTTGGTGGTCGCCTGGTCAAAGATGACCGGTAGCGGTAAGTACTCGGGGAAGGTGTGAAAGGCGGTGGCGAAGGCCTGGATGCTTTCGTAGGCGTAGGTGGGCTGCTCCTGGTTATTGGCGGCCCCCTTCATCTGAACCACCCGGACGTCGGTCAAGGGTTCCGGGCGCAGGGCCAGGGCCACCTGGTGAATGGGTTTCCCCCACCCGATCCCGATCGTATCGCCGTTTTCGACGATCGTCTCCAGGTAACTGGCCGCCGCTTGGCCGACCAGGGCGCCCTTCTCTTCGCCGGTTGCCTGCCCGGTCGCCACGATCTTGACGGCCGCCAGGTGGTAGCGATCCCTGAGTTTCTCGGCCAGCGTCACTTCGTCTTTTAAGGGGTCCTTGATGTGGATCTCGACCAACCCCTGTTCGCGGGCGTACTGAAGCAGGCGCGAGACCGTCGCTCGCGAGACCCCCAGTTCCCCCGCGATCCACGACTGGTTGTGGTCGTCTAAGTAATATAACTTGGCCGCCCGGATGGCGTCCCGGCGCCGTTCGTCTTCTAACACACGATCCCCTCCCTTTTCAATTTGGTTATTATACCAAAAAAAGTGGGAACGCCCCTAGTCAGTCCCCTTAGGCCTGCCGAGAAGGCTGTTTCCCACTCAAATCTATTGCTTAATCGCCGTTTCCAGTGCGATCTTGATCATGTCGTTAAAGGTCCGTTCCCGTTCTTGGGCGGTCGTCTTTTCGCTCCCAAAGATCAGGTCCGACACCGTTAACACCGACAGGGCCTTAAAGTGCAACTTTGCCCCTAGTAAGTAGAGGCCAGCCGATTCCATTTCGGTCCCCAAGACGCCGTAGTCGGCCAGCTTTTGCATGTCCAACTCGTCGTTGTAGAAGCGGTCGGCCGCAAAGATATCGCCGACCTTAACGGAGACGCCGAGGTCCTTGGCGACGTGGTAGGCCGTATCTAACAGCTCAAAGTTGGCCAGCGGGGCGTAATGAACGCCAAAGCCAAAGGTGTTGGCGACCACCGCCGAGTCGGTGGACGACCCCGACGCTAACAAGACGTCGCGCAGGTGAACGTCCGGCGCCATCCCGCCGCAGGAGCCGACCCGGATGATCGTCTTGACGCCAAATTCTCTCACCAATTCGTTGATGTAAATCGACATCGACGGGATCCCCATCCCCGAGCCCTGGACCGAGATACGGTAGCCATGGTATTCGCCGGTAAAGCCGAGCGCGTTGCGGACGCCGTTGACTTGTTTGACGTTGTCCAAGAAGGTTTCGGCGATGTACTTAGCCCGCAGTGGGTCACCCGGTAAGAGGATGGTTTCGGCGTAATCTCCCGGTTGTGCATTGATGTGCGTTGACATGGTGGTCATCCTTTCTATTTGATGGTTTCGTGGATTAAGGTCGGGACGCTGGCGGTTTCACCAAGCTCGATGGCGTCATCAAGCAAGGCAGTTGCCGCGTCCAAGCCGGTTTGGTCGTGGTGGATGATTAACAGTGCTTCACCCTTTTTTACCGGGTCGCCGATCTTCTTTAATAGTTCGATCCCGACCCCGTAGTTTAAGGCGTCGTCGGCTTTTTGCCGGCCACCGCCCAGCACCATCGCGGCCTTGCCAATTTCGTCTGCCAAGAGCTTGGTCACGACGCCGCTCTGCTTAGCCCGGTATTTCAAGTGGTGCTTAGCGTGGGGCATTAGGGAGTAGTCCTCGACCACCCGGCCGTCGCCGCCCTGGGCTTCAATCATCTCCCAAAACTTGGCCAGGGCCCGGCCACTGGTCAGGGCCGTTTCCAAGCGTTTTCGGGCCGTTACTAAGTCCGGCGCCTGGTGGCCCAGCACCAGCATCTGGGCGCCTAAGGTGTTAACCAATTCCATTAAATCGGCTGGCCCCTGACCCTTTAAGGCGTCGAGGGTTTCTTCGATTTCCAGGGTGTTGCCGACCTTGTTGCCGAGCGGCTGGTTCATGTCGGAAATCACCGCCATGCACTGGAGGCCGGCCTGTTGGCCAATCGACACCAGCGCCTTGGCCAGCTTACGGGCGTCTGCTTCCGTTTGCATAAATGCCCCCGCCCCGGTCTTGACGTCGATCACTAAGGCGTCGGTGCCCGAGGCAATCTTTTTGGACATGATCGAACTGGCAATCAAGGGAATCGAGCCGACGGTGGCGGTCACGTCACGCAGGGCGTAGATTTCCTTATCGGCCGGGGCGACGGATCCGGTCGCCCCGACGATCGCCAGGCCAATTTTTTGGACCTGGTTGATAAAGGCCGCCTCGGTCAGGTCAACCTTGAACCCGGGAATCGCCTCCAGTTTGTCGAGGGTGCCGCCGGTGTGGCCGAGGCCGCGCCCGGAGATCATCGGCACTGGGACCCCGCAGGCCGCCACCATTGCCGCCAGGGGCAAGGACACCTTGTCGCCGCCCCCGCCGGTCGAGTGCTTGTCGACCTTAATGCCGGGGATGGCGCTTAAGTCCAGCCGGTCGCCGGATTTCATCATTTCCTTGGTCAGGGTGGTCTGCTCTTGCGTCGTCATCCCCTTTAAATAGATCGCCATCAAGAGGGCCGCCGTTTGGTAGTCGGGGATCGTGTGGTTGACGACGCCGGTAATGAATTCGTGGATTTCTGTGGTTGAAAGTGTGCACCCATCTCGTTTGTGGGCGATGATGTCAAGCATTGCCATTTTTTCACCCCTCGTTCGTTACCTGTGCTAAGAAGCTCGTCCCGGTCCCGACCGGAGCGACCTTAAAGTTAGCCAGAACCGTCGCCCCTATGTCGGCGTATGTTGGCAACACCCCGAGGTCCAGGTTAGGCTGCTTCATCGATGGGGAGTAGACCAGCAGCGGGACGCTTTCGCGGGTGTGGTCGGTCCCTTTAAAGCACGGGTCGTTGCCGTGGTCGGCGGTGATCATTAAGAGGTCGTCGTCTCTTAAGTTATCCAGCACCGTGCCCAGCCGGGTGTCAAAGTCCATCAGGGCCTGGCCAAAACCCTCGGGGTTACGGCGGTGGCCGTACATGGCGTCAAAATCGACTAAATTGGTGAAGCAAAAGCCGGTGAAGTCTTCTTGCATTACGGCGTCAACGTGGTCCATCCCGTCCATGTTGGACTCGTTATGAAAGCCCCGCGTGATCCCCTGGCCGGAGAAGATGTCGTTAATCTTGCCGATGCCGATCACGTCGAAGCCAGCGTCCTTTAGGGCGTCTAGGTCGGTGTCACCGGTCGGGGCCAGAGAGAAGTCGCGCCGGTTGGCGGTCCGGGTGAAGTGGTCCTTGTCCGGGCCAACGTAAGGGCGGGCGATGATGCGGCCGACCGTGTATTCCGGGCCGTTGACCAGGGTGCGGGCGTACTCGCAGATCCGGTAGAGTTCCCTAACCGGGATCACCTCTTCGTGGGCGGCGATTTGCAGGACCGAATCCCCGGAAGTGTAGACGATCAGGTCACCGGTTTGCATTTGCTGTTCGCCGTAGTCGTGGATGACCTCGGTGCCGGAATAGGGCCGGTTGACGATCACGTGGCGGCCGGAAAACTCCTCCAGCTTGGTGATGATTGAAGCGGGAAAGCCCTTCGGAAAGGTCGACAGCGGCCGGGTAACCGGTAAGCCCATCATTTCCCAGTGACCGTCCATGCTGTCCTTGCCGGCCGAGACTTCCGTCATCCGTCCAAACGCCCCGATCGCTGGCTTGGCCACCGGCACCCCTTCAATGGGAGCGCCGTGGAGGTTGGATAAGCCGAGCCGGGCCAGGTTGGGCAGGGCCAACTTACCCTGGTAAAACTCGCCGATGTGCCCTAGGGTATCGGCACCCTGATCGCCAAACTGAGCGGCGTCGGGAGCTTGGCCGGCGCCCACGGAGTCGAGCACGATCGTAAAAATCCGCTTGTAAACCATTTGATCGCCCCCTTAATCGAACTCGCTAAGGATTTGAACGGAAGCCGAAACGCCAAGCCGGTTGGCCCCGGCTGCGATCATCGCCAGCGCTTCGTCCTTGTGGTGGATCCCACCGGCGGCCTTGATCTTGAAGTCTGGGCCGACCGTTTTGCGCATTAACTTAACGTCTTCGACCTTGGCGCCCCACTTGGAGAAGCCGGTTGAGGTCTTAACGAAGTCGGCCCCGCCAGCGACCGTCAACCGGCAGGCGCGCCGCTTTTCATCGTCAGTCAAGAGGCAGGCCTCGATGATCACCTTGAGCAGCTTGCCCTGTTCGTGGCAGGCGTTAGCGACGGCCTGGATGTCTTCTTGTACGAAGCTGTCGTTGTCATCCTTTAGTTCACCGATGTTGATGACCATGTCGATTTCATCGGCGCCGTCGGCCAGTGCCTGCTTGGTTTCGGCCACCTTGATCGCCGTCGCGTTGGCCCCGAGGGGGAACCCAATCACAGAACAGGTATTGACCGAGCTATCCTTCAAGCCTTCGTGAACGCGCTTGACCCAGTACGGGTTGACGCACACCGAGGCGGTGTTGTATTCCAGGGCTTCGGCGATCGTTTGGTCGATAACTTCCTTGGTCGCCTTTGGCTTGAGCATCGTGTGATCCATGTACTTGGCTAATTGTGCTTTCGTTAATTCCATTGTTGCAATTCCCCTTTCGTTTTTTACACGTTCATTGTAATCGCTTTCAGAAATTATGTCCAACGTTATTTTGAAACATTTTGCAAATCAGCCAATTAAAAATGCTCACCGTTACCCTCCCTCTTGGGATTTGGCACGGTGAGCACCTTGATCATATTTTGGTTGTCGGCTTGGTATGGCTATCTTACTTGTTTCAGAGTCACCTACTTAACACAGCTTGTCATAGCTATCTCACTTGTTTCGGTGCCGGATACTTCGCGCAGCTTATCATAGCTATCTCACTTGTTTCAGAGTCACCTACTTAACACAGCTTGTCATAGCTATCTCACTTGCTTTAGTACCAGCTACTTCGCATAGCTTGTCACAGCTTTCTCACCTACTTTGGTGTCAGCTACTTCGCACAGCTTGTCACAGCTATCTCACTTACTTTGGTGTCAGCTACTTCGCACAGCTTGTTACAGCTATCTAGCTACTCACTTACCGGTAACTCTATCAAGCTCTATCCGGCTCTCTCAGCTGCTTCACTTGCCAGCAACTCTATCTAGCTATCTCACTTACTTTGGTGCTGGCTACTTAACACAGCTTGTTATAGCTATCTCACTACTTACTTGTTAGTAACTCTATCAAGCTCTATCCGGCTCTCTCAGCTACTTACTTACCGGCAACTGAGCCCAGCGCGCCGAGATCATCTTGGCGGAGCGGTAGCAGGCCGTAATTGCCCCGTGAATAGGCGTTGTTAGCCTCTAAGAAGATGGTTTCCGAGTGCCCATCTGCCGAAAACCAAAAACGGCGTGGGCAATGTTAATCGAGCTAAAGGTCTTGATGTCTGTTTTAATCACTTTCGCCCAGACTCGTATGGTTACTCCTCCCTTCAAAATCCCCCCGGATCGTTCATTGATCCAGGGGGATTTTCATTACCTCTCCTTTGAATGGAGATCAGTTCCTATCAGCAAAAACCGTCAATCCTTCTTCGTCGCTATGAACGGCGATGACGGTTTCACCACGAAAAATAGCGGTTAGCCTGCCGTCATTGGTGTCGTATTGGGCTAAGTGCGCCCGCTTTGGCAAGTTCTCCACAGTTAAGTTTTCAAACTTTACCCACTTTAAATGAGGGGGCTTGGTGGTGGTAATTTCCTTATGCTTTTCCCAACGCTTTACAAAACTATCAAACGTCCGAAACCGCTTACCATCAGTACAAATGACACCTACCCCACCCCCGTATTTCTTTCTTCTAAGTACAATGCGGAGAATAAACTTTCCACAAAAGTATACCCCGCCCCGACGTATTCCATTTTCTTTCAAGAAGCGTCCATTATCGGACTGGTTTCGATGAGTCAAATCATACGACATCAATGTTTTAAAAATTTCATCAAAGCGGTCGGCGCTAATCTCTTCGCCGTATTTACCGGCAAGACGGATCAATTTATGAAAAATATAATCTTCCCTCTCAGCATCGGTAAACATAGAAAACACCTTTCATTTACCCGGGTTTCCGGGGTTTCATTAAAAGTAATTGATTCATTCGCCCATCACTTCCAAACCTCTCTAGCTCCAGAAATGACACCCAACAAATCTAAAAATTTGTCCGTGTCCCTAACTGAGAACGGCAAAAAATTATTCGATTTTTTCTTCAAATACCATCCGCCACGAACACGGGGCAAACTTGTGTAACTTTGGCTCTGGCTTCTCTTCGTCTTGGAAGAAATCCGCAAACAGGTCCATTTCCTCAACGTGTTCTTGCACCTGGTCGACCGGGCCGGCTTCATCGATGATCGACTCAAAGGTGTACTCGGTACGCTGAACTAAACGCTTGGAGTTTTTACCCCGTACCGGCGTCCACTCGCTAAAAATGATTGGTGAACCATCAGGGCGAACCTTCTTTAAGGTATCACCTTGCACCATGTTGGCCCGGATGATCACCCCGGCACTCTTAACCACGTTTTCGACTGGTTCGACGCTAAACTTCTCCTTAGCAAGACGAGCGTACTCGTCGCCAAAAGTATTAATCATGTTGGTAACCAGAATCAAATAGTTATCCTTGAGGTACTCAATCCCGTACAACGTTGATAACGCCAAGAGGCTATTATCGTGAAACAAATCGGCGCTGGTGCTTTGCTCGGCGGCCACCGCTAACTTCCGGCGTAATAGTTCAACCAGGAACGCCCCTTCCCCAGCCGAGGGTTCAAGGAAGGTCGCCGAGAGGTCATTGATCTTGGCCGTAATTTCCGGTTGATCGAGCATCAAATCCACGATCCGCTTGGGCGTAAAGACTTCGCCGTGATTTTTTACACGATGATCACCTTTTATTAGTATTTCTCCCACTAATCCATCGCCTGCACTTTCGTTTCGATGAAGTTGATTTCATCATTGGAGAGCCTATACTTCTTGTACATCTGCTGGTCAATTTCCGAAATTGACTTAGTCCAATCGATATCAGAATTCGAAGTAAAATCTTGCATTGGTATCAATTTCCAAGTAGCTACTGGATTGTGTTGTGTGATTTTTAAAATACCTAACATCACACGTAAGAATTTTGACTTAACATACTTATCTAACGCAGTAGCCTCATCCAGCGTATCGAAAGAACCAATACTCATAAATGTTTCGGTTGTACCGATCATCGGTGTACCGATCATCGGTGTACCGATCATCGGTGTACTTAAAGATTCACCTAATGAACCACTACCATTTGCAGCAGGAACGAATACTTTGTACTTATTTAGGTTCTCGGTTTTTTGAATATACTTAGATAGTATATACTTTGAAATTCGAGAACTCTTCTTCCGTCCAACAAGTTGGATATACTCTTCACCGTCCGTAGGCTTTTCATCAAAGAATAATTCTGGTAGCCTATCGAAAATATTCGATGAGACATCAAATGCATGTCCCTTACTTAGTTTTGAAGCTGCATCAGGATGATCATCATGCATCAATTGGGTAAAACTATATATTGTACGTGGATATACAATTTTACTGAAGCTTTCAAAATCATCTGTTACTACTTTGTGCATGATACTATTTAGTTCACTAAAAGGTATATAAATACCTGCAGGGGAGTATTTCTCATCAATTGATTGGATTTCATTATCTGAATCATAGCAAGTGATCACAACCCCACCTTTAATATCAATTCCGGGGAAGACCTTAGAACTATCTGGGAAATACTCAACGATTTTAAAGTGATGGCTATTCATCATCTTCTTATTCCACTCTCTTGGTGTACTACCAGCACTAAATAAGAATCGAGCAGGGGTGATGAGAGTAACTAAATTAGATAGATTCTCGGATAAGTCCATAAAATCGTTATAAATTGGGGCACGGAAGGTATCATTATCCCCTTTAGTTTCATCCTGATATGGCGGATTTCCAATCACTACATCAAATTTCATTAAGTTAAACAGCCCCTTAATCTTTTCTGCTTCGTCCTTAACACTTTTCTTAGTGTCAGCCACGATGTTGTCCACGAACTCAATGTTTAAGTCCTCTGCCATTTCCTGTTGGTAACCAATCAGGGTACGCTTAGTAATCTGAGCTGACATAGGTGTCTTAGCGACCACGAAGATGTTTTCGCGCAGGACCCGTTGCCAAATCATTAATTCGTCTTCGGCGCTAAACTTACCGGCCGTTTCGTCAATCAACTTTTGGTAATCTTGCCAGTACAGCGACATGGCGGCGTACAGTGGGTACAGTCCAGTCTTAGAGTTGATTTCTAAGATCTTAGTGTTCCGCTTGAAGACCTGTTTAGTGTATTCGGTGTCGATCCAGTGGTTAGCCGAAACGCCATCCGTGGTCGTGTCCTTAAACTGGTCATCAAAGAAAGACAATCCACCAATCGTCTTCCCTAATTGTAAGTTCACCACCCGCCACGGGGTCAAGACGGTTTCCTTATCCGGGTTACGGAAGGTCCCAAAGATCGTGGCCAACTGTTCCGTCCGTTCCAGCGGGTCCATCTTATCAAGTTGCTTAACCCGTCGGCGGATGATCTTACCGGCCTCGATGAAGACTTGTTCATCATAGTAGCGGGTGAACTTGTTAAAAAGTTCCTTAGTTACCCCGCTCGGCATAAATTCCTTCCAGGACTTGTCATCGACCAGGCAGGCAAACTTACGCATGTTGACGTCTTCGTCTAAGTCAACGTCCATCCCGAAGATCATCAACGGAATCCGGATTGAGATCGAGCGCAGGATCGAGATCATGTTCTTGCGCTGCTTTTTAAGCGCCTTCATCTTTTCGATCGCTGCTAGTTCTGCCGGCGTCCGGTCCTTCTTCGGCTTCTTTTCGCCCTTAGTGGCCTGATCGTATTCTTCGTCGGTCAGCCCCTGGTTGTTGACATCGACGGTTTCCTTCTTCTTTTCCTGCTTGGTCCGGCCGACAATTGCCTTAAGTTTATTAAACTCGTCAATAGCTTCCCTATCCAGCATTAACAACTCATCGCTGTACAGGGAATCGTCGTCAAACCCGGTCTGAACGGCCTTTTCGGCGTAGATTTTCTTAATTTTGGTCAACAAAGAATCGACCTTAAACGGCTTCATCCCGTGCCCTTCTTCCCCGATGATCGGCAAGAAGTTCAAGAGCTCGCGCATCTTGTCCTTTTGGGTCTTAGATACCCGCTTGCCGACGCCGGAGGAAAGCCGGGAAGATTCCGCCATGACCTTCAAGGCCCGATCTGGGGCGAAGTCGAAGATGTAGCAGTTGGTCTTCTTCCCAAAGGTTTCTGACGAGTACGGCGTTTGGGCGCGGAAGGCCGCCTGCAGGTATTGCATAGCACTGTTGGTGTTGGACAAGAAGACGACCCCGGTCCACGGCTTAATCGTCACCCCGGTGGTTAGTTTGCGCACCGTCAGGGTAATCGTCTTGGTCGCCGCCGCGTCTTTACCAATCGCATCGTTCACTCGTTGAACGTCGCTTTCCGAGGCGACCCCGTTATCGTCGTTTTTCAGGTCTTTGACGACGTTAACGATCTTGTAATCCATCCCAAAGACCGGGTGGTTTTCTAGCATCTTTTCCAGGGCGCCGGCCTCTTTAACCCCCGGCAAAATCCAAAGGGTGTGGCGTAGCCGGTTACGGAATTCCGGCGTGGAAAACGGGTAGTTGGTCGCCTTGTTGGGCGAAGTAATGTTGTCCAAGAACTGCTTAACCTTATCCTTATAGACGAATTCGCCCTGGTCATCCACCCGGAAGAACTCCTTGAAGTTAAAGGACTTGGTCAATTCGTCAATGAAGGAGCCCCCGGCAAAGACCCGGTTCATCTCAAAGGTGTACATCGACACCTTCGGCAGGCCATCGTAAGGGTTCGGTTCGTCCGGGTAGTCGGTCGTCCAAGCTAACTTAGCTCGTTGTTCCATCACGTAGTCCCAGGTGTAAACCTGATCCTCTTCGTACTGGTCGAGGATGTTAAACGGCGTCCCGGACAGTTCCAAGAGTTTGGTGTGGTTAGGCGTCACCACCAGCTTAGTCACGTTTTGAGCCAATTCGGTTTGGGTCCCTTCGTGAGCTTCGTCTATGATCACCAGGTCCCAAGTGGTGTTAAAGAGTTCCTCGTTCTTGTCACCGGCTTTACCACCCGCCATTTCAGAACCCCGCAGGTCCTGGAGGCTGGCAAAGTAAACGAAGGGCTCCTCACCGTTAATCAGGTTGGCAAAGGATTCGCCGGCTTGGCGAGAACCGTAGCGGTAGCCTTCCTTAGGCATCCCGAGCTTCCGGAAGTCCTCGTACCACCCCTCATCGACGACCGGCCGGTGGGTCATGATTAAGACGTGTTGGTAGCCTTCTTCTTTAACTAGTTGCAAAGCCGATAAGGTTTTCCCAAACCGCATCTTGGCGTTCCAAAGCATCTTATCGTACTTTTTGAAGGCCTTCTTGGTTTTCTTGACCGCTTCTTTTTGTTCCGGCCGTAAGTCAATTTCAGGCTGGGTCGCCTCGGTTTCTCCCGTGGTTACGTTAATCGAGCGTTGGCCCTCTTTAACGGCCGCAATCGCCTTTTTGACGGTTTCTACGTCGGTTTTAAACCATTCGCGCCCGTTTAATTGTTTGTTACGCTTAATTCCTGACCGAATTAAAACGTCGTGAACGTCGTGGTCCTCAAACCAGCGCCGTTGCTTGGGAATGTAGGCAGTTTGTACCCAGTCAATCTGGTAAGGGAGCCCGGCCGTTTTCATGTACTGGTCAATCCGGTGCCGCGCGATTTCCCGTAGGTCCTTACTATTCATGCTCATGTCAATGTCGTAATTATTGAACGAAGTTTCGCCGACCTTCTCGGACCCAGCGTACAAGGGAATCCCCGCCGTTACCGACTGAGCATAGATGAGCCTTTGTTCGCTAGTGGGATATTGATTTTCGTCCACTTGCGGCTCGAGGAAGGTCCCCGGCTCGTAATCAACGCCCAACACATCCCCCACAAACCAGTTCAAGACGTCATATTCGTTTTGTAAACCGGCCAGGGCCTGATCCTTGGTGTAGTAAATCTGCGAAGACAGTTCGTGGGCCGCCTTGTTCCCGCCCTGCTTCATAATGAACATCTTGGAAAAGAGTTCCGGGCTAATCAACTTTTTGCGCTTAGCGTACTTCAGGTTTTCCGCAAAGGTGGCCCGTTTAAAGTCATATTTCTTGTAGGAATAGTCGATGACCTGCTTGATGACATGTTCGTAAATTACCCGGATGTTGGTGAACACACTCGAATAGTCCCGGTTTAAATAGGCCTTTTCCGAGTTTTCAGCATTCTCTTTCAGGATTTGAGCATCCATATCCTGATCTAGAAAAGCAAAGTTCGATTCCACAATTTTGTCCTCCCAATTTTATCTCTTTGTCTATTATACTGGACAAGTTATCCTTAGCGATTGCTTATTTCTTCAACGCCCCCGACTTCTTGAACATTTTCCGTTCCACTTCGGCGATATCGTGAGCGGTCGGCTGTTGGTCAAAGGCTGCCTGGTGGCTGACCTTAAAGCTTTCCAGCATCGCGTACTTGGTGAAGGTCCGGGCGGTTTCAGATGACACCCGGATCCGTTCGTAGTTCTTCAAGCGCTCGTTGACGTAGAGGCCGGCCTCCCGGTTCATAAAGTCCAAGACGTCCAAATGAATCTGGGCTAACTTATTGGCCCGGTCGAGCTGGCGACGCACGGCGCTGGCACTAGCGGGAATCTTCACCCGTACCCCACCCTCAAAGATCAACATGACCTGTTCACTGGCGAGTTCTTGGTAGTCACAAAGCAGGTGGGCCATGAAGTAGCCAGCGTCCGGCGCGTTCTTGTCCTTGTAAGGGATCAGCTTGTTTAAGCCCATGATGTAGGCCTCCGACAGCCGTTCCTTATGGGTGAAGCGGTCATAAAAGATTCGCTTGACCGGTTCGTGCCAGGCCCACGACAGGCAGTGATCTTGGCAGAAGTGCTGGAGCAAGGTCGGTAGCGGACTATCAACCAGCAGGGCGTCGCCTTCGTTAGTCACCACCACCGTTTGATGGTGACCACCCCGGTAGACGACTACCGTCTTTTCCCAATCAATCGTGTAGCTCTTGACCATGGTAAAATCGCCAAGCAATGTCGTTGCATCGTGAAAATCAACTAGTGGTGCCATTTTTCCCAAAATCCTCCTCAAAATAATTTTTCCTCATGGAACCGCTTTCTCAGCCCCGTCGAATATAACGATATTCAAATTTTTCAGGCCTGTCAATAAAAATTCGCTAATGATTCATAAATTAGGAGAATTCCCTATATGGCGGTATTTTGGTATCTTTAACCTATCCCGGCCGGAGAAATAATCACGAAGGATTTGATACCATGATTACCGAACGAACGATGCGCGAAGGGTTAATTGATCTCTGTCGCCACGATCAGGAGCGCTTAGTCAAAATGGCCTTAGCCAAGCTCCACGTCAGCAAGTTTCACCGCCACTACGATGATTTTTACCAGGAGGGCTGCATCGCTTACGCCCGGGCCTACGTCGCCTTCAAGGGTAGTGTCGACGCCGAACGCGACCGCTTCTACGCCTTTGCTTATAAGTTGATTTACTGGCGGATTTTGGACCTCTTAAAGAAGAGTTGGCACCAAGAAGATGAGCGCCAGGTCTCGACCGACGCCTCGCCAGCCACCGCCTATCACTTGGCAGCCATGCAAGACCCCTGGGCGGCTGGCTACCTGACCAACATCGAGAACCGCCAGCAGTGGGCGAGCCTGATGCGGGCCCTCTCCCCGCGGCAACAAGACTACCTATCCTTATTTCTCCAGCAATTTTCTAACGCCGAAATCGCCAAGCAACTACACATTTCCCGCCCCTCGGTCTACGAGCTCCGGCGCCGCGTCTTTGCCATCGCCCGCCAGCTCTTTACCAAGGACCCGTAGTTTTATCATACTGCGCCTTGTAGACACATTTTGTCGTTACACAACCTTTTTGGGGAAAATTTGCTATAATGTGACTATCAATAGAAGTACACCGTGTGCCGTTGGTGCTCTCTAGCCAACTAAACCGGTTTAAAGGTGCCCCCTGCGGCACCTTTTTAGTAACAGAAAAGCGCCCAGCGGGTTCCGTCCCGATAGGCGCCAAAGTTTCTACTTAATCTGTGCTATAATAATGCCATCAGATGATTAAGCCGTGTGCCGTTGGTGCTTTCTAGCCAACCAAATCGGTTTAAGGGTGCCCCCTGCGGCACCTTTTTTATTAAAAAAAGCTGGTGGGAATCAACATCCCGCCAGCTTTTTCCTTTTTGTGCCGTGTAGCCCCCGTCGGCATTGATCACGGCTCCGGTCAGCGCCGTCGATAGGTTGGAGGCTAGGAAGAGGGCCACGTTGGCGACCCCGGCCTTGGCTGCCGAGTAGGCCTGCGAGTTGGCGGCCCCCACCACCCCGAGGATCGAGGAGGTGTTGATCACCGAAGCGGGCGTCCCCTGCTTTTCCATCTGGGCGACCACGTACTTGTTGGTCAAGACGACCCCGTTTAAGTCGACGTTAATCACGGCGTTCCAGTTTTCTTCATCCAACTGGGAAACCGGCCCCTTGTGCTCGGTAATTCCGGCGTTGGCGACCAGGACGTCAATGTGGCCGTACTTGGCCACCACCTGGTCAACCAGGTTGGTTAACGAAGCTGGTTGGGTGACGTTGGTTTCCACGAAGAAGAAGTTTCCCTCCGCCGGGGCCTTCATATCGGCGATGATCGGTGTAGCGCCCTCAGCGGCGAACTTCTGGGCGATCGCCAAGCCGATCCCGTTGGCGCCCCCGGTAATGATTGCAACTTTTTCGTCTAATAAAGCCATGTGATCATTCCTTTCTATCATACTCACCCGTTACCCCTATTTTACAACTTCACTTACATAAATAAACTAATTTCATTAAAGGAGTGCACCCTGATCACATACAATGGTATAAACAATTAGGCAACCGGCGCCAAGTGGCCGCGGCCCTAAGCGTTTGCGGCTACAAAAAAAGCCCCCCTTGCAATGAGGAGGCGCAAGGGGGACCCGGGATATAGTGATAAAGCATGACGTGGAAGTTGCCTGGTTGAGTCGAGCAACTTTCTCAACGCTACTACAGGAGACTCCGTTTCCGGAGGGGGTAGGTATTGTTATTATCTAGGTACGGTATTAGCACCACCGCTACATGGTGCAGCGGCGGACAGGCAAAGTTTGCAAGGGACTTCCACCCCGTGCCACCTTAGATTATATCATGAATCGCCACAAACGAAAACGTTTTCTCTAAAAAAGAAGTGGCCACCAACTGATGGTCACTTCTTTTTGTAATGGTCTAAGGTATTAGAAGGGAAGGTGGTGAACACTTCCGATAACGTGGAAAATTACCACAGACCTAGTACCTAAGTACGGCTGAAGAACGATGCGTGCCGCATCAACCTTCATCCTAGCTTAGTTATACGGTCTGTCGAGAAGGTCATTTCCCACTTACTAAGATAACGTGCTCCCCAACCACGGGTCTAGTGTCTAAGTACGGGTAAAGAACATCGCGTGCCGCAATAACCTTTACCCTAGCTTAGCCATACGACCCGTCAAGGAGGTTAGTCGCACTTCTATTCTATTTCGTCCCCGGGCGTTGCTTCTTTTCAACCTTCTTGCCCATCGCCATCTGGTCGTTGTAACCCCAGACCCAAGTCAGGACAAAGGAAACGATGATGGCGGCGAGGCTCGACAGTAAGAAGGCGTAGAAACTAGTCAGTTGCGTCGGGTGGGCCGGGTTGAAGAAGGAAGAGAACCCGATCAAGGAACCGGTGAACCCGTACATCGACCCGTGCATCAGGCCGGTAATCAAACCACCGACCCCGGAACCAGCCAGCCCGGAGATGAAGACCTTACGGTAGCGCAGGTTGATCCCGTAAATGGCGGGTTCGGTCACCCCGCAGAAGGCGGAGATGGCAGCGGCGATCCCGAGGGACTTCGTGTCCTTCTTGTGGGACTTGATGGCGACGGCCAAGACAGCGGCCCCTTGGGAAACCATCGTCGAAGAAATGATGGCGTTCAACGCGGATTCGTGGGTCCCAGCAATTTGTTGGGCGACCAGCGGAACAACCCCCCAGTGCAAACCGAAGATAACCAGCACTTGGTAGAAGGCCCCGATCACGAGCCCGCCTAACCACCCGGAAGCGTGAACGAGGTCGTTGATCAAGACCGCTAACCCGTTGGCGAAACCTTGGATGATCGGCCCGGTGATGACCAAGGTGATCGTCGAAACAACCAGCACGGTGATCATCGGGTTAAAGATCATTTGCAGGTAACTCGGCAGCACCTTCTTAAGCCAATCGCCCAGCTTCTTAGCCAGCCAGGCGGCGAGGATCATCGGGAAGATTGAGTAGGTGTAGTTTAAGAACTGGAAGTGGAAGCCAAAGATGGTGAACATTGACTTAAACGACTTCCCCCAGGTGATGATCTGCGGGTAGGTCAGCACCCCACCGATCGTGGCGGCGACGATTGGGTCACCCCCGATCCGCTTGGCCGCCGCGTACCCCACCAGGATTGGTAGGAAGAAGAAGGCCGAGTCGGCCATGGCAGAAACGGACAAGTACAGGGTGCTGGTTGGGCTAAGCAAGGAGCCCAGTTGCGGCAGGGTCAAGAGGGCGAGCATCCCCTTGATGATCCCGGACGCGGCGATCACCCCAATGACCGGACTCATTGACCCGGTAATGAAACCAATTAGGTTGTTAAAGGCCCGACTGACCGGATTCTTACCGTCGTTTTGAACCGGCGTGGCGGCCGGGGCGTCATCCAATTCCGGTATCTGCTTGAGCACAGCGTCGTACACGTTGGTGACCTCGTTGCCGATCACAACTTGGTACTGGCCGGCGGCGTGCATGATGTCGATGACCCCCGGGGTGTCTTGCAAGACGGCATCGTGGGCCTTGCTTTCGTCCTTTAAGTAGAAGCGCAGCCGGGTGATGCAGTGGATTAAGCCGTTGACGTTTTCCTTGCCGCCGACGTTTTCGATAATCGTGGTGGCCAAGGCGTCGTAATCTAACTTACCGCCCTTCTTGGTCGCCTTCTTGAGGTAGGCAGTGGCGACGGGGGTCCCCGCCTCAACCGTCTTTTCTTCGATGTCGAGCCCTTCCAAGACGTCTTGGACGTTGGTGACCAGGGTCACGATCGTGGTGGCAAAACCAGCTTCCTTTACCTTGGTCAGGTCCATCGTGGCGATTGCTTGGCCGGCCACCACCTTGTCGCCGGCTTTAACCTTGATTTCAAAGGGTGCACCCTTCATTTCAACCGTGTTGATCCCCATGTGAACCAGCACCTCTAAGCCATCGCTGGTGGTGAAACCAATCGCGTGCTTGGCTTCGGCGACCATCGCCACCTCCCCGTCGACGGGAGCGACGACTTGACCGGAACTCGGTTCAAGGCCAAACCCTTGCCCCATCATCCCGGAGGAAAAGACTTGGTCGTCAACTTTCTTTAGGCCGATCACCTGGCCAGCAGCCGGTGTCAGCAACGGAATTTTCTTCGCCATAATTTGTAATCCCTTTCTTTTAATTCATGTCTTATCTTAAACCTGTATAGACAAGTTGTCAACGAAAGCGCTTAAATTATTTAAATCACATTTAAACCGGGCTGTACTCCCTTGTCAAGCTTGTCTATACTTGTGCTATAATAAAGGCGTTAATCAAGGAGGTAATCAGATGGCCACCAATAAGCAAGCCATGATCGCCAAGGATTTGGCCAACAAAATAAAATTTCAACAGTATCAGCCCGGCGACTTACTGCCGAGCGAAAGCGCCCTGTGCGAATTGTACGGGACCGCCCGCGGCACCATCCGCAAGGCCCTTGACCAACTCACCGAACTGGGCTTGATCCAAAAGGTGCGCGGTAAGGGCTCCGTGGTTTTGGACCTGCAACGCTTCACCTTCCCGGTGTCGGGTCTGACCAGTTTTTCGGAATTAAACTCGTCGCTAGGGATGCACGCCAAGACTAGCGTTTTGATTAATGAACCGGCCACCACCCCGACCCACTTCATGGAAAAAGAGATCGGTGCACTGCCGTCAATCCACCTGCGGCGTCTGCGCCAAATCAACGACACCCCGGTCGTGGTCGATGACGACTACCTGCTGACCCCGCCGATCGATAAGGTACCCACCGCGGCCGCCGAACAATCGATCTACCAGTACTTTGAAGGCGAGCTGGGGCTCAAGATCGCCTACGCCACCAAGGAAATTACCGTCGTCCCGGCCAGCCCAGACATCGCCGCCGAACTGAAACTTGCCGCCGGCAGCCTGGTCGTCGTCGTCAAGAGCCTGGTCTACCTAGAAGACACCACCCTCTTTCAGCTGACCACTTCCTACCACCGGCCGGACCGCTTCCGCTTCATCGACTTTGCCCGCCGCCAATCAATTTAAAGGAGAAACCATGTCAACCCTCGGTCAAAAAGTAATCTACCAACTCTACCCCAAGTCCTTTTACGATTCCAACCACGACGGGATCGGCGACCTGCGCGGGATCATCGACAAAATCGACTACCTAAAAAAGCTCCACGTCGACCTAATCTGGTTTAACCCCTTCTACAAGTCGCCGCTCAACGATAACGGCTACGACATTTCCAACTACAAGGAAATCGACCCCCGCTTCGGGACGATGGCCGACTTCGAGGAACTGGTGGACAAACTAGGCGAAGCCGGGATCGGCGTGATGCTCGACATGGTCTTAAACCATTGCTCGACCGAACACGAGTGGTTCCAATAGGCCCTGGCCGGCGACCCCTACTACCAAAAGTTCTTCTACCTGCGTGACCCTAAGCCCGACGGCAGCCTGCCGACCAACTGGCAATCTAAATTCGGCGGCCCGGCCTGGGCGAAGTTCGGCGACACCGGCAAGTACTACCTCCACTTGTATGACCAGACCCAGGCTGACCTGGATTGGCACAACCCCGACGTGCGCCACCACCTCCAAGACGTCGTCCGCTTCTGGGAAAAGAAGGGCGTTAAGGGCTTGCGCTTTGACGTCTTAAACGTCATCGGCAAGGACGAGCACTTCGTTGACTCAACCAACATCGAAGAAGAAAAGACCCTTTACACTGACACCCCGATCGTCCACCAGTTCATCAAGGAGCTCAACCAAGCCACCTTCGGGCGGGACCCGGAAATCGTAACGGTGGCGGAAATGTCATCCACCTCAATCGAAAACTCGATTGAATACACCCGCCCCAACGACCACGAAGTCGACATGGTCTTTTCCTTCCACCACCTCAAGGTCGACTACGACCACGGCGAAAAGTGGAGCCAAGTTCCCTTCGACTTCATGAAGCTCAAGCGCCTTTTCTTTGACTGGCAAAACAAGATGGACCAGGGCGGCGGCTGGCAGGCCCTCTTTTGGAACAACCACGACCAACCCTGGGCCTTAACCCGTTTTGGCGACCCGGTTAACTACCGAGTTGAATCCGGCACGATGCTGGCAACCGCCATCCACCTGATGCGCGGGACCCCCTACATTTACATGGGTGAGGAAATCGGGATGATCGACCCGGCCTACCACTCGATGGCCGACTACGTGGACGTCGAAGCCCATAACGCATACGAACGTCTAATTCAAGAAGGCCACTCCGAACAAGAGGCCTTCGCCATCGTTCACAGCAAGGCCCGCGACAACTCCCGGACGCCAATGCACTGGGACGACAGCGAATACGCCGGCTTTAGCACCGTCAATCCGTGGCTGATCCCCACCGACCAACGGCAAATCAACGTGGAAAACGAACTCGCCCACGGTAGCATCTTTAATTACTACCAGCGCCTGATCGAACTGCGCCGCACCGAACCGCTGATTAGCGAGGGCCACTTCACCCCCCTGCTTGAAGACGACGACCAGGTGCTGGCTTACGAACGCTATTTGGCTGATCAAACCGAACGCCTCTTGGTTCTCAACAACTTCTACGGGACCACGACCACCGTGACCCTGCCGGACCACTGGCAAGGCAGGGCCGTCCACAAGTTGATCGCTAACTACGAAGAAGAAGTCACCCTGTTCGGTGACCAAGTGACCCTACGTCCCTACGAAAGTTTGGTGGTTAAGGGATAATAAAAAGGATCCGTTGGCATGCGGATCCTTGGGAACTGTTCAGCAACAAGCTGGTGCAAGAATAATAAAAGGAGCCGACTTAACTGGTCGACTCCTTTTTTCGTATCAAAAAACCGCCCCTCTAAGCCGGTTATGGGACGGTCATTTTTTAAATACCTCAGACTATCGATTCGAACAAACGTTCCTAACCGCAAGAATCTTTGGTATAATGATTGTGGCAAGGAAGTCTTATGGGCGGTGGCTGAATCCCCTAAGGAGGTGGTGGTATGATCCATCAACTTTTCAGAAAGGACAGCAACTTTGACCAAGTTTCAAGTTTGCACGCTGATTTTACAGTTGTGCAGCGTGATCATTGCTTTGTTAGCTTTGATCTAGAAATAAACGTCAAAGACCGCCCCAACATTAACTTTGGACGGTTATGGAGCGGTCATTTGACTAAACTATAACTTAAGCCACCGCCTTTAAAGCGGCCTTGCTATACATATATTATAACATAGATCGGCTAGGTTAACAGATGGGCTCCCTTTAAAGGGAGCCTTTTCTTTGCCTAGTCTTCCTTCCGCTTTTGGATCCCGAAGGCCGTAGCCAAGGCCATCAGCACCATCCCCAATGCGGAGGCCAAAAGCCCCTCATCGTTGCCAGTTTGTGGCAATTGTTGTTCGGTAGTCTTAACTGGTGCCTGTTTGTTTGATGCCTTGCTTAGCGTAACGGCGCTGCTGGTTTGCTTAAGACCCTGAGCCTGGTTCTCCACTTCTTGTAGGGCCCGTTCTTGGGCTAAGCGGGTCTGTTGGGCGGCTTGGGACTTCTTCAAAGCGTCTTGGAGCGGTGCCAGTTTAGCTTGCTCCGTCGCCAAGTTGGCTTGTGCTTGTTTGAGGACGGCGAGTTGGGCTTCGTGGCCGGCCGTTGCGGCGGCGAGGTTTTGCTGTGCGGAAGCAACCGCCTGATTAGCCTTGGTCAGGTTAGTTTGGGCCTGGTCAACCGCCGCTTGGTCGTTTGCCACCGCCTGGTTGGCCTTGGTCAAGTTACCCTGGGCCGTCGTTAACCGTTCTTGTGCTTGGGTAAGGGCGGTTTGGTCCGTTGCCACTTGCTGGTTAGCACTATCCAGGTTCGCCTTGGCGCCATCCGCCTTTGCTTGCTGAACCGCTAAGTCCACTTTAGCACTTGCTAAGGCGGCTTCGGCCTTACTCAACGCCTCGCTTGGGTTGCTCGTGGCTGCGTAAGTTGTCGTGGTGTTGAACTGTGCTTCCGTCGAATTATTGCTACGAACCGGCAGTTCGTAGACCACGTTGCCCCACTGATCAACGTCCACCCCTAAGTATTGTTGCTGGTCATCAAAGGCCGCTACGTTTTCAAAGCCCGTGATGCTAGTGGCGTGCGGCCACGTGTCAATGTCAGAGAAGAGCATTAGGGCGAGCCCTTCGTACGCACGGGAATAAAGATCATTTAAGGTTAGGTACTGTGGGGCCGGATAGTAGTCACCCGCAGTCATGAGGTTTTCGTTGTAGAACAACCCGAACTTATCACTCACTTGGTTCAAGAGGTCCTCATCATGGCCGTGATTACGATTTCCGGTTGCATTTTAACCAGCCACCATCGCCTTGACGTAATCTAAGGAACCCTGCGTTACGACGACCGGTTTGTTTCCCGCCTGAGACCGGACTTGGTTAATTAACCCTTCAACAAAGACGGACAAGTCTTGAATCTGCTGGTCCGTTAAGTGGATTGGGGCATCATAAGCCCCTAAAATAACCTTTTGGGCGGCTTCATTATCCTGATAGGAATTCAGTTGATACCCGGCACTTTCAAACGACTTAACCTTGGCGCTTAACGCCGCTTGTTGGCTCGCATCCGTGTTTTGCTTGTAGGCCTTTAACGCCGCGAAGTAACCTGCCGGCAGCGTAAGCTTGTTAACACCATCGACCGTGCTTTGGGACTTAGCCGCCGCCACCGCGGTCGCTGCCGCCGAAACCGCACTTTGGGCGTTGGCAACGTTAGCGGATGCCTGGTTGTAACTTGTCTGGGCCGCCGCTTGGACACTAGCCAGGTTGGACTGGGCCACAGAAACAGCGGCGGAAGCACTCGTCACTTCAGCTTGAGCGGTTGACTGGGTCGCCTTTGCACTCGCCAAGGCCTGGTTAGCGTTGGTGACGGCGTTAGAAGCGGCCGCCTGGGATTGTTGAGCGTTAGTCAGGTTTTGTTGAGCGGCACTAACGTCGGTGGCCGCCTCCGCTTGTTTAACGGCCGCCGCAGCGGATTCCACGTTGGCCTGCTGTGAAGCGACGTTACTCTGGGCGCTGGTAACTTGGGCCTGGGCACTCGCCACCACGCTAGCCGTTGACTTAGCCACCGCTTGGGCACTGGTCAGGTTGGCCTGGGCCGCTTGGACTTCGGCTTGGGCACTGGTTACGGCTTCCTTAGCCTGGGCCACCCCAGTTTGGTCGCTAGCCACCTGCTTAGTTTGGTTGGCCACGGCGCTTCGATCGGCACCCACTTGGGCATTAGCGCTGGCAGCCTTGCTTTGCGCTTGGCTAGCCGCACTTTGACTCTGGGTCAGGGCGCTGCTAGCCCGGTCCAGGTTAGCTTGATCACTCACCACCGCGGCTGACTGAGCATCAACCGCACTCTGGGCCGCGTCCTTATCCGCTTGAACCTTAGCGATCGTGGCTTGCCGGGGACTTTCTTGCATGTGTTAATTCTTTTCTTCCTATTAAATACGCTTCTTTTTGAACCCGAGGGCCATTGCCAGCCCCATCATCAGGCTCCCTACCCCAGCCAAGACCGCCGTCTCTTCTTCGGCGTTCCCGGTTTGCGGTAATTTAACAACATCGTCTTTGTCGCTCGCTGACGTTGCTTGCTTCGTTTGCTTTGCTCCACTTGCCTTGACCGTCGCCTTCACTGTGCTCAATGGTGAGGTCGTTTGCTTGGTGCTGGCTGCGTCGTCTTGGTCAACCGTCCCAGTGCTGGTTAAGTCAACCTTGGCCGCCCCCGTCTTGACCGCTAAGTTCGTCACAACCGGGGTAGCTGCTTCTCGTTGTTCACTCTCTTTGGTGCCGACCACTGCATCATTGGCATTGGTTTGGTTTGTTGAACTAGTGGCGCCCAGACTAGTCACCTTGCTTTCGCTCGCCACCGGGGTCACCGGCGTTGCCGTTACCGCTTGCTTAGTGGTCTTCGTATCAGACAGTTGCAAGGAGTTAAGGGCTTTCAATTCGTTTGCGAGGGTCCGTTGTGCCAGCGTTGCCTTTTCCAGGGCGGCTTGGGCAACGTTTTGCGCCGCTACCGCCACGGTGTAAGCAACCTGGGCGCTCGCTTCCTTGGTCTGGGCACGTTCAGGACTTGCTTGTAGTCGTTTAACTGAAACGTGGCGGCCTGCAAGTTAGCTTGGGCGGCTTGGTAGTTAGACTTAGCCGTGGTCAAGTTCGCCTTGGCGGTTTGGTACTTAGCTAACACCAACTTGTAGCCGTTGAGCTTGGCCGTCGCGTCAGTCAAGGCTTGATTAGCTTGGCTTAAGTTAGCCTTAGCGGTCGTTAAAGCGGTTTGCTTTTGGCTGAGGCTCGCCTTGGCACTAGCCAGGTCCCCTTGCGCCTTTTGCAGGGCGGTTTGGGCGCTAACTACGGCCACTTGCTTTTGGGCTAGGCGTGCCTTAGCCGCTACTAAGGCTTCCTTGGCTTGGGCCGCCGTGGCCGTATCCTGAGCCAACTTGGCTTCTAAGGCCGCCACCGTTGCCTTGGCACTGGCCAGGTCAGCTTCGGCATCCTTATCAACGTCGAGCGCCGTTTGGGCCTGGTTGGTCAAACCATTGAGCTTAGCTTGGGCGGCTAAGACGGCCTTGGTTGCCGCTTGGTTCGCCGTTTGGGCCGTCGCTACTGCGGCTTGCTTCGTCGTCACGTTTGACTTAGCGATTGTTAACTGAACTGTTACCAGCCCTGCCGTCTGTTGGGCGCTAGTCAAACTTGCTTGCGCAACCGTTACGGCCCCCTTGGTGGCAGTTACCTTGGCTTAGGCCGCAACCACCGCGGCCTTGGCACTCGTCAACCGGGCCGTCACAGCCGTCAAGGCATTTTGAGCCTTGGTCAGGTCCGCCGCCGTCGTGACCGTCGGCTTAACCGGGGTCGTGTCGAAGGCCTTGCTTGGCGTCGGGGTGCCCCACATTCCAACAAATGGGTTCAAAGCCAGCACTTCGTACAAGACGTCACCCCAAGTCGTGACGCCGCCCCCCAGGTATTGCTGTGCGTCATCGTAAAAGTGATTGCCGAGGTCGCCAGCTAGACTCTTGGCGTGGCCCCAGTTAGCGTGGGCGTCGGCGTAAAGCATGCTGACAATCCCTTGGTAGGTGTCGTAGTAGAGGTCGTTTAAGGTGACTTCGTCCGAGAACCAGCCGACGTAAGGAATGTTCATATTTTCGTTGAACATGGTACCGTATTGGTCGTCGGCCGCGTTCAAGACGTCTTCGTTATGCCAAGTTGGCGCCTTCCCCGCCGCGTTGTAACCCGCCACCACCGTTTCAACGTAATCCAGTGAACTTTGGGTCACGAGCACGGCTCTGGTGCCGAACTGGGCCCGAATTTGGTTGATCAGGTTTTGGGCGTACAAGCTTAGGTTTTGGACCTCTTGGACCGTCAAGGTAATGGTGGACCCGTTTTGGCTGACGATGACCTTCGACAAGGCGGCGTTAGCTTGGAAGTCGTAGAACTGATTCAAGCCTTGGGCCGCAATCTTGTTCAACTCATCGCTGGTAACCGTCCCCTTCACGTAACCCTTGAGGGCGGCAACGTAGCCGGCCGGCAGGGTAATCGTGCTAGACGGGATTTGGTTAGCGGCCGCACTGGCCTGCGCCTTGGTCAAAGCCGCTTGGGTCGCGCTAACCGCCGCTTCTTGTGCTACCACTTGGCTCTTGGCCGCACTGAGAGCCTTTTCTGCGGATGAAAGGGCGCTCGTAGTTTGACTTTGAGCCGCCTGGGCACTAGCGAGGTTGGCTTGGGCCGCCGTCACCGTGACTGAAGCGCCACTAGCACTTTCTTGAATATGATCAACAGCGGTGCTAGCCGCACTGACGACCGCCTGGGCCTGGCTGGTTTGTTCGACGGCGGAAGATAAGTTAGCCTGGGCACTGGCGACCTGCGCCGCTTGGCTGACGACTTGGGCTGAAGCGCTGGTGACACTTACCTGGGCGCTTTCCACTACGGCGCTGGCGCTTGTTTGGTTGGCACTAGCTTGGTCAACCGCTCTGGCTTGGCTGGCTACCGCCGTTTGGGCGCTCGTTACGTTAGCAGACGTGACTTCATTTGCCGCCGCTTGGGCACTCGTCAGGGCGTTGCCGGTTTTAACCACCTGACTGGAAGCGGAAGCTACCACCCCGGTTTGACTAGCAACGGATTGACTCGCGCTGGCCACCGCACTAGTGGCTTGGGCCAGGCTTTGGTTGGCTTCCGAAGTAACCTGGGTCGCCGCGCTCAAGGATGCCTTGGCGCTGTCGACCGCTGACTGAGCGTGGGCACTAATCGTGGTGGCGCTGGCGCTCGTAGTGACTGAATCATTAGTTGAAGTGGTCGCGACGTGGGCCGTTGTCGTAGCGGTGGCAACCCCTACCGTCGTGGCCAGACCGATCCCGGCAATTGTCGCAATCTTACCTTGCTTTTCTTTAGCACGATGACGACGAATTCCATGATCAGGCAAATCGGGCAACTGTATATCAAGCCAACCTTGATCAATCCAGTTATAGACCGTCTTGTAGGCAATCCCTACCACATGGGCAACTTG
>SKEM01000432.1_pt1 | contig 28713 bp, 28 predicted proteins | sample 4826731 | NCBI WGS metagenome assembly SKEM01 (sample SAMN11008809, study PRJNA524170) | human gut metagenome | biome: Human fecal sample; material: Feces; isolation source: fecal sample from pouch patient p37 | host: Homo sapiens | place: Israel: Tel-Aviv | collected 2015-07-27
GATTATTAATTAAAAATAATGAACTTGACCGTAGAATTGCGATCTCAGCATCTTTATAAAAGTAAAAAACTTTAATTAACTTGCAACAAATAAAAAAGCAAAAATAAAAAGTATAAAAAGAGTTGCCAATTTTAAAATACACGAAAATGTCTTCTGTTTGTGTATTTACGATATTCTTACTTATAACTTTACATAATATGAATTATGCGCAGATGCAAGTAAGAATTAATTGCTCTCTTTTATACTTCTTTATTGCTATATAATTACTTATTTTAGCATGTCTACTTTTTTATTATTTTTCAAAGCATTAAGATACATCGTGTTTATAAGTGCTAATAAGATTACAGCTATCCATATTGTTTTTAAAACCAAAAACTTTTGAAGAATTGCTGAAACAATTGCACCAACTCCAAATGAAATTACTAATAACATATAATTTACTGCAGCTGTATGTTGGCTTTTATCTTCACCAAAGAAAAATGCGCTCCAGGCAACAACTGATTTCTTTAGATTTCCAGTTGTAAATGCATTATTATATCCCATTCCTTCAATTTTGCTGAATGATGCATTTTGAATGGCTAGTCCAAACGCAATTGCCGGCACAATATAATAATTAGGAACACTACGCGGCAAAAAACCAACAATTAAGCAAATAGCCAAAATTGGAAACAAACAAAATACTCTCCAATAATATCCTTTAACGTACTTATGAAAAAGACCTACTACAAGCAATCCTAAAGAAAAAGCGATAAATGTACTTGCACGGTTAATCATGCCAGCTATATTATGGTCAGCTAAAGCTGAACTGAAGAAAATAATGTTTCCAGTTTGTCCAGCAGATAATGTATGTCCCCTTTGAATATATGTATAGGCATCCACAAATCCTCCACAAAAAGTAAGAGCGCATGCTAATTGTCTAGATTCTGCAGGACGCTCATATTTATTAAAAATCTCTTTTAAATTCATTTCTTCATTAATTCCCCTCTTAATTTATAATCAGTTTACATTATAAACTTTATATAGAACAAAAATATAATTTCTTAAGATATCTTATATTAAAGGTCAAATTACTTAATTTTATAGGGTTTTTGAGTTAGAATTACCTAAATGGAATCACGGGATAAGAGACTGTAAAATAGTTTATTCATTTTATCCTGAAACTTTTATAGTCTATAACTATAAAAGTATAAGTAACTTGAAAGGATCGAATGCTTTGTGAATATTAATTTAGGAGAAGAAATTTCTCGTAGAAGACGTGAACAAAAACTTACACAGGAGGACTTAGCTGAGCTTAGCGATCTTTCAGTTAATTTTATTTCACGCTTAGAAAGAACTAAAGATCAAAACATTAGTATTCAGAAGCTTGATTCAATAGCTCGGGCTTTGAACACTAGTACACCAGATATTATTAATAATGCTTATTCTGCTAAAAATATTAAGCCAGAAAATCATGTTAACAATACGCCAATTTTCATTCAAAAAGTTACTAATGAGCTAAGAAAATTACCAGACGATCAAGCTGAACGAGTATGTAAGTCACTCATCGTACTTTTAAAAGAAATGAATTAAAAAGAAGTTGCGAGCGCAACTTCTTTTTTTAGTCTTGAATTTCTATATTATTTATAACTACATCTTCTAGAGGCTTATCCATTTTATTTTTCTTTACCTTGGCAATTTCATCGACTACATCCATGCCATCAATTACTTGACCAAAAACAGTATGACGACCATCTAACCATGGGGTTCCTCCTTGCTTATAAGCATGAATAATTTCTTTAGGATAACCAGCTGGCTCCATTTGCTTGATGTAACGCTTAGGCATGTTCTTATTCTGGACGATAAAGAATTGACTGCCATTGGTATTAGGACCTGAATTTGCCATTGATAATGCACCACGAAGATTGAATAAATCACGTGAGAATTCATCTTCAAAAGGATGGCCCCAAATACTAGTGCCTCCAGTACCATTTCCTTCAGGGTCACCACCTTGAATCATGAAATCACTAATTACACGATGAAAAATAGTACCATCGTAGTATCCCTTTTTTGCCAATCGAACAAAATTTTCAACGGTCATTGGAGCTTGTTCTGGGAATAATTGAATCTTAATATCACCGTGATTAGTCTTAATAGTAGCACGAGGACCTGTAATATTTTCTAAATCTAGTTGTGGGTATGACATATATTATTATCTCCTTTAAATTTAAGATAAAAAAATGACTAGGGATATGTTCCCTAGTCCATTTTTAGTAGAACCTAAAAATTAGCCTTCAAAAGCTTCTGTTAATGGTGGAACTACTTGTTTCTTACGTGATACAACACCAGGCAACTTAACTTCTGAATCATTAAGCTTCTTATCAAAAGCTTTTTCAAACAATTCTTTAGTTTCATTAGAACCAACTACTAAAGCTTCAGAATCTGAATCAAGAATGTTAGTGATTAAAAGCATAAACATGTCATAACCATTATCATTTGATGCTGATTCCATAGCCTTTAAAAAGGCATCCTTACGTTCCAAAGCTTCAGGTAGGTCAACTACATTGATTTGTGCTACACGTACGTTGTGGCCGTTTAAAGCAAAGCTCTTAGCATCTAAATCAATTAATTCTTCCTCTGATTTATTACTAATGTTAGTACCTGCTTTAAGCATTGCTAAACCATATTCTTTGTAGTCAACGTTGGCAATTTTTGCTAATGCTTCAACAGCCTTCTTATCATCATCAGTAGTAGTTGGTGATTTAAGAAGTAAAGTATCTGAAATAATAGCTGAAAGCATTAATCCAGCAAGTTTTTCAGGAATTTCAATACCATTTTCGTTAAACATCTTCCAAACGATGGTTGAAGTACAACCCATTGGTTCAGCACGATAGTATAAAGGATCTGCAGTATTGAAGTTCATAATTCTGTGGTGATCAACAACATGAGTAACCTTAACTTTATCGATATCTGAGACACTTTGTTGAGGTTCATTGTGGTCAACTAACATTACAGCCTTAACTTCTGGAGCAGCTTCTTTGATAATACGAGGAGCTTCAAAACCAAACTTCTTAAGGGCATATGCAGTTTCATCATTAGGCTCACCTAAAGCTACAGCTTCAGTGTTATAGCCTAATTTATTTTGTAAGTATGAAAATGCAATGGCAGTACCAATAGCATCAGTATCTGGATTTTGGTGTCCGAAAACAAATTCTTTTTCCATTGAATAAATTGCCTCTTTTTCTAACTTTTTATTTGATCTACTAATAGTTTACTAAAATTCTGATGCTTGTCCAAGAACTTTTCCCATTCTTTTAAGAGATTTTGCATTCTAGGTATTTCAAGCTTGCCTTTACGATAAACGTAGGAAATATGAAATCCATGATCTTCCTTCAAATAAATTGGGGTCAAATTGGTTGAGTCAATTTCATCACGATGGGCGTCATAATAGGATTGAGCAATAAAGGTATCGTAATCTGAATTCTCAGCCATTTTGATTAATTCTTTTGTAGATCCAATTTTAATAGGAATAATCGGCTTATTCTTTTTACCGAAGTATTCATGCATTAAAGGCGTCAAATAGAAATTGTCAGGATATGCGACCCATTTTCTATTTATAAAGCGTGAAACTGGACAAGTTTCTTCAGCTTCAACAGTTGTTTTATGAGTTAAAACTACTAATCGATCATCATAGAAGTGTTCGTAATTATACTGGTGACGTAAATTAGTATCTTCCTTCTTCGTATTGTCAGGTAAATACATAATCGCCATATCAACTTGGTTGGTATCCAACCTACGCCATAGCTCTTTACGATCAAAATAATTGATAGTAAAGGTTACATCAGGATATTTCTTATTAAATTCACCTAAGAATTTATAGAAAAGATCTGATTGAAGTGAATCCAAGATCCCTACAGAGATATGACCTTTATCTGCTTGAGTATATTCTTGAATATCACTTACAACTCCATTGATAGTATTAAGCAATTCAACTGCAGCAGTTTCCATTTCTTTCCCTGCTTCGGTTAAATATAGCTTCTTACCCATTTGACCAAATAAGGGCGCACCAATAGCATGCTCAAGCTTTTTAACTTGTTGAGTTAATGCTGGTTGGGTAATTCCCAAAATTTGAGCTGCTTGGGTGTAGTTCATTGTATCAATTAGTTGTAAAAAATAACGTAATAATTTAGCCGACAATATTGTATCAGTTTTAGGCATAACAATTATCTTCTTTCTCGAAATTTTATTTTATGATAAGTCATGTCCCATAACATAATTTATTATCTATCCAAAAAGAAATAGTGTCAAAACAAATGTCTCAGCACTATTTTCTTTTTATAAAATGTTATTAAATAATAAGCATGATATTAATTCTGACTACTAATTGGACGACCTAATTCAATATCTGTTGGTGTACCATCTACCGTTGTATCGATAACAAATGAACCGTTTGAATAACGATCACCTAATGGATATTCATTAGTCTTAATTTCAATGTGACGGTCACTAGAGGTAGTAACATGTAGGGTATGATCTTGAGCGTAAGGCATTAAAGCTACAATTCTATGTGGTTTAGTCTTTAGTTCGCGTAAAACTAATACCCCACGTTTGGCACGAGATACCTTATTAACTAAAGAAAGCTTAAATTGCTTAAATGCACCCCGTTGAGTAATTAAACCAACATGCATTAAATCGAGATACTGACTGTCAACTAAAACATAGCCGACTATATAATCGTCATCTTTAAGGTTAGCTGACTTAACCCCTACCGCTTTAGAACCTGACGTTGGAATTTCACTGATGTCATATCTAATTGCATATGCTCGATGAGTAAATAATGTAATTTCCTTTTTATCATTAGGATTAATTAGATCTACCCCAATCAATAAGCTATCTTTATTCTTTAATTTGATAGCTGTCATAGCACGTGATTTATAAGTTCTAGTTGGTTGCAAGTTAGTCAATCCAAGTTGTTTGATATAACCATCATTGGTAGCTAGAACAAAGTTTTTAGTTACGTTTAAATTATCGAATACAAAGACACGAATAATTTGTTCATCACTGTCTAATCCAATTTCTTGAGAAAGGTGTTGCCCAGTTTCTTTCCATTTAGTTTCTACTAACTCATGAACTGGTCGGTAGATAACATTACCATGATTAGTAAATAGATAAAGATTAGATAAAGTGGATAACGTATTTTCATAAATTACTTTATCTCCATCTGGTAAGCCATTATCGGCATCATCAGTAGATTGGTATGATCTAAGTGAAGAACGCTTTAAGTAACCATCACGACTGATTAATACACGTACTTGTTCATCAGCAACTAATGCTTTTTCATCAATTTTAACTTTAGCACTTTCTTCAGAAATCTCAGTACGACGAGGACTAGCAAATTCCTTTTTTACAGCTGATAGTTCTTTAATAATTTCTTTTTCTAAGGTCTTTCGGTCTGACAAAAGTTTACGGTATTTTTCTGCAAGTTTATTGAGCTTAGTTTGTTCGGCAATCAATGCATTAACATCAGTATTAGTTAATCTATAAAGTTGTAAAGAAACAATTGCCTCGGCTTGATTGGCAGTAAATTTATATTTGGCAACCAAGTTCTTTTTAGCGTCAGCCTTGTTTTTTGAAGCACGGATGGTCTTAATAACTTGATCAAGAATATCCATCGCATGAATCAAACCTTGAATGATTTCTAGACGTGCTTCAGCTTTATTTAAATCAAATTTGGTTCGCTTAGTTACAACGTCTTCTTCGTGTTCTAAGTAGGATGATAAGATACGCTTTAAGCCTACTTGAACAGGAGTCATATGATCAATTGCAACCATATTGAAGTTATAAGAAACCTGTAAATCAGTATTCTTAAATAAATAGTTTAAAATGTTTTGAGCATCTGCATCTTTTTTTAGTTCGATAACGATAGACAGACCATGACGGTCAGTTTCATCACGTACTTCAGCAATACCATCAATTTCTTTATTTAATCGAATCTCGTCAATCTTTTTGACTAAAAGAGCCTTGTTAACATCAAATGGAATTTCTGTTGCTACAATTTCTTGACGGTGTCCACGAATTTCTTGAATACTGGTTTTAGCTCTAACTTGAATACGACCTCTACCAGTTTTATATGCTTCCTTGATGCCTTTAGTTCCCATAACAATAGCACCAGTAGGAAAATCGGGACCTTTCACAAAATTCATTAGATCTTCTAATGAAGCATCAGGATGTTTTAGCAAATAAATAGTAGCATCAATTACTTCACCAAGGTTATGTGGAGGAATCTCAGTAGCATACCCCGCAGAAATACCCGTTGACCCATTGACTAATAAATTAGGAAAACGGGCTGGCAAAACAGTTGGCTCATATTCAGTATCGTCGAAATTAAGAACCATTTTAACTGTTTGCTTATCAATATCTTGCAAAAGCATGTTTGATATTTTGTTTAAGCGAGATTCAGTATAACGCATAGCCGCAGGACCATCACCGTCCATTGACCCGTTATTTCCGTGCATTTCTACTAATGGTTCACGCATCTTCCAATCTTGGGATAAGTGAACTAAAGCACCGTAGATAGAACTGTCACCATGTGGGTGAAAATTACCCATAATGTTACCAACAGCCTTTGCGGCCTTTTTAAATGGCTTATCATAGGTATTTCCATCTTGATACATTGCATAAAGAATGCGTCGCTGAACAGGCTTTAATCCATCACGAATGTCAGGTAAAGCCCGTTCTTGAATAATATATTTGGAATATCGCCCAAAACGCTCGCCCATAACTTGTTCAAGCGGCATTTCACGAATTCGTTCTTTTGTGGTCATTAATTAAAAACCTTCTTTAATCATCTTCTGATTCTAAGATTGAGCTATCTTCGCCCATTCTAAATTTAACGTTTTCTTCAATCCATTTTCTTCTAGCAGCGACTTTATCACCCATTAAGGTAGTTACTCGTCGTTCAGCAAGAGCAGCATCATCAATTTTTACTCGAATTAGCATTCTGGATTCAGGATTCATGGTTGTTTGCCAAAGTTGTTCAGCATTCATTTCACCCAATCCTTTGAAACGCTGTAATGAATAGCCACGTTTCATAGTCTTTTCATCTTTAGCAAGCTCTTCATCTGTCCAGGCATACTGAATTTCTGCTTTCTTGCCACGTCCCTTTTGTAAACGATAAAGAGGTGGAAGAGCAATATATACCTTTCCCTTTTCAATCATTGGACGCATATAGCGGTAGAAAAAGGTTAAAAGCAAAATCTGAATATGAGCACCGTCGTCATCGGCGTCAGTCATGATAATAACTTTGTCATAATTTGAATCATCAACATCAAATTCAGCACCTACACCTGCACCAATGGTATAAATCATAGTGTTGATTTCTTCGTTTTTAAAGATATCTTGTAATTTAGCTTTTTGAGTATTTAAAACTTTACCACGTAAAGGCAAAATTGCTTGGAAGCGTCTGTCACGGCCTTGTTTTGCTGAACCACCGGCAGAGTCACCTTCGACTAAGAATAATTCATTCTTTTTAGGATTACGTGATTGAGCAGGGGTAAGCTTACCAGAAAGAACTTCTTTTTTGCGTCTTTTCTTGCCGTTTCTGCTTTCGTCTCTAGCCTTTTTAGCAGCTTCACGTGCATCCCTAGCTCGTTGTGCCTTCTTCACCAATTCTTGAGCTAATTCACCATTTTCCATCAAATAGTAAGACATCTTTTCGTAGACGAGTGAATCAACTGCTGAACGTGCTTGTGGGGTACCTAATTTACCTTTAGTTTGACCTTCAAATTCAAGTAATTCTTCTGGAATTTTCACTGATAAAACAGCGCTTAAACCTTCTCGATAATCTGAACCATCGATATTTTTATCTTTTTTACCAAGTAGTCCCTGCTTTTTAGCATAATCGTTGAAAGCACGTGTAAATCCGCTGCGAGCACCAGATTCATGAGTACCACCATCACCAGTACGAACATTATTAACAAAAGACACTAAATTTTCTGAATATCCATCACTATATTGACCGGAAAATTCAATTTCCATGCCATCTTGTTTTCCTTCAAAATAGAAAACATCACTAATAGTTCCCTTACCTTCATTTAGATAAGAAACAAAAGATTTAATTCCATCATCATATTGAAATACATCATGATGTTCAGGTTCTCGCTCATCAGTTAAAACAAACTTAACACCTTTAAGCAAAAAGGCAGACTCACGAATACGTTCCTGAATAGTCTCATACTTATACTTAGTTGTTGAAAAGATCATAGCATCTGGTTTAAAAGTAATTGTAGTACCAGTAGGATCTTTAGTTTTGCCTAAACACTTAAGAGTTCCAATAGGATGTCCACCCTTTTCAAACTCTTCTTCGTATGCCTTTCCATCTCGAACAACACGTACTTTCATATAACTTGAAAGTGCATTTACTACGGATGAACCTACACCATGAAGTCCACCTGATGTTTTATAGTTTTGTTCAGTAAATTTACCACCTGCATGGAGTACAGTCAGAATAACTTCAATAGTTGGCTTTCCTGACTTATGCATTCCTGTAGGCATCCCACGTCCAAAGTCTCTTACAGTTACACTATTATCTTTATGGATAGTTACATCAATTTCTTTACCAAAGCCGGCCATGGCTTCGTCAACAGAGTTATCGACTATTTCGTAAACTAGTTGATTAAGACCATGTATATCTGTTGAACCAATATACATACCTGGTCGTTTACGAACAGCTTCTAGTCCATGTAATATTTGAATTGAAGAATCATCATAAGTATTAGCTTTTGCCACTAAAAAATCCCCCATTTACTCAATAATTCACCAACACCGTATATTTAAGGAATAATCTTTGCTAAAATAGCGATAGATTAATAGGAGTTGTTGAATATGTTTGCATTAAAATTTGCATCGTTGTTTATTTTAGCATACTTGATCGGATCTTTTCCGACGGGTGTATTAGTGGGAAAAATCTTCTTTCACAAAGATATAAGAAAATATGGCTCTGGTAATATAGGTACTACTAATACTTTTAGAGTATTAGGTCCATTAGCTGGAATTATTGTTTTCTTGGTAGATTTTTTCAAGGGAACCATAGCTACATTATTACCAGTTCTATTTCATCTAGGACCTCATTATCTTAGCCTGATTTTTGGCCTAGCTGCAATTTTAGGGCATGCCTTCCCAATCTTTTTAAAATTCAAAGGTGGGAAAGCCGTTGCTACATCAGCCGGTTTCTTATTAGGCTATAATATCCACTTCTTTTTAATTTGTGCAGTCATCTTTTTCCCAATCTTGTTTATTACAAGTATGGTTTCATTAACTAGCCTAATTTCAGTAGTTTTGATTTTTATAGCTTCATTGTTCTTCCACGATCTTGCCTTAAGCATTATCAGTGGACTGCTCGTAGTCTTAATCTACTGGAGCCATCGAAGCAATATAATTCGTCTAAAGCATCACCAAGAAAATATGGTGCCATTCGGATTATATTATTGGTATTATAAAAAACATCACTAAATTAAACTAAATATAAAACCAGCAAGTATATAACTTGTTGGTTTTATATTTAGTTTTTTATTATACCTATGCAAACAATAGTTCGCAAGTGCAAAATCATTTCAGAATCTTTAATAAATTTTCTTTACTCATTGTAGCTTGTGCGACATCATGATTATCTAAAATTATCTTGGCTAAGTCTGCTTTTTTATGTTGTAACGAAATAATTTTTTCTTCAATACTGTCACGGGTAACCATTTTATAAATTTTAACTGTGTGTTTTTGTCCCATACGGTGAGCACGATCACTTGCCTGATTTTCCGCAGCTAAATTCCACCACGGATCATAGTGAATAACTACATCAGCACTAGTTAAATTAATGCCAGTTCCCCCTGCTTTAAGAGAGATTAAAAAGATGCCAGGTTTATCTAATGTGTTAAACTGACGAATTTTTTCCTGACGTTCTTTCTTAGCAGTTACTCCTGTAATTACAAAAATAGGAATCTTTAGTTTAGCTAACTTGTTTTGAATTATCTCTAGCATTGAAGTGAACTGTGAAAATAAGAGAATTTTATGTCCATTTTCTATATTTGCTTTGATTAGCTTAATAGTCATAATCAATTTGCCAGAGTTACCATGATAATTCTCATACAATAAATGCGGATCACAACAAATTTCACGTAATTTAGTAATTTGCGCAAAGATTTTAAAATGAGCACGCTTGAATTCTGCATCCCCCTGACGAGCTAATTCGGCTATTAACTTTTGCGTTTGTAGTTTATAAAGTTCAGCTTGCTTAGTACCCATAGTAACGTAAACGATCTCTTCGTCTTTTGCAGGTAAATCGTTTAAAACATCCTTTTTTAGCCTGCGCAGAATAAATGGCGTTACCATTTCAACTAATTGATTTTCGGCATTTTCGTCTTCTTCTTTAATTATTGGTATCTCAAACTTCTTCTTAAAGTTTAGATATGATCCTAAAAAATTAGGCATTAAATAATCAAAGATGCTACATAATTCACTTAATTTGTTTTCGATTGGTGTACCTGTTAAGGCAAGCTTATGATGAGCCTTAATAACTTTAGCTGATTGAGCTGTAATTGATTGGTGGTTTTTGATATTTTGTGCTTCGTCAAGAATTTGGATATCGAAAGCAAGTCCCTGATAAGATTCCAAGTCCCGATTTAAAGATTGATATGAGGTAATCAATAAATCGTAATTATTAGCGTTAGAGAGAATTAATGCTCGCTCTTTTTTAGTTCCGCCTAGTACAGCAGTTTTTAATTCAGGCGCAAATTTTTGTGCTTCATTCTGCCAGTTATAGATAACCGATGCTGGTGCTACTACTAAACTAGTGCTATTTTTCTTTTTCCTAGCTAATAATAAAGCAATTACCTGTAGAGTTTTACCTAAGCCCATTTCATCGGCTAGAATTCCGCCAAAATTATAATTAACTAATGTACTAAGCCAATTAAATCCTTCTTTTTGATAAGGACGTAAGACACTTTTTAGCTTAGTAGGCAGCTTACTTGGTTTTAATTGGTTTTTGCTTAAATCATTAATTAATTGATTAAAAGCTTCATTACTGGAGAAATGTAAAGAATTAGCTTTTTGCATTTCTTTGGCAAAGTAAAAGGCACGATAAGCAGGTAATTGTAATTTTCCATGGATAAAATCTGTAAAGCTGATATCTAAATCATGCAGTGTTTGAGCTAATTGCTCAATAGTTGGTTGCTGGGTATGCTGAAGTAGACCATTAGATAAAACAAAATAGCGCCGCTTTTCTTGATATGCCTTAAGTGCAGCTTGAATATCTTCCCAACTCATTTTTTGACTGGAGATATCTACATCAATTAGTTCATTGGTTAAGTTAACGCTCACACCTAATTCCATCTTGGTATTGGTACTTTTTAGGAGAGATCTAAACGTTGGCGTAATTTGCACCTCGCCAATTTCTTTAAATTTGGCAATTCCATGATCAAGAAATTCGCCTAAGCGATCTAAATCATCATTAGACAACAGATATTCATTATTCTTGAAATCAGAAAAATATTGTTTAACTAGTTGTTCAATTTCATTTTCTCTTTTAGCTTCACGGCGCTCAGTTTGAGAAAAATTGCGATTTAGTAAGTATGTATTTTTGCCATATTGAACAAGGGCTTGGCACAGGGCATTATTATCTTGATAGTCGAATTTAAATGTAAAATTTGCTTCAAGTGGCAAAATAGCTCGTAATTTATTAGCGCCAGATATCTCTAGATAATCAGATTGCTCTAATTTAGGCAAAACTTTTCGTGTAAATTCAGTAACGTTTTTCTTGCTAAAACGTAATTCTTCACCGGGATGCAAGCCTAACTGAGCTAAATACTTAGGAGTGAGGCCCTCATATTTAATCCATACGCCTTTGTAATAACCATAAAAATTGTCATTTCCCGTTATTAGTGTTGAGGTCGGAAAATCTTCTACTAGAATATGAGCACTGCCATTTTCTTCTTCAATTTGGATATTAGCTGTCAGTTTATCGGTAGTATAACCTACAAGACGAGTCCCAGAATATAGCTTTGATCCTTGGTACAATAAATCATTTACTTCATCAGCAATTGAATCGCTGACATCGATGCGATCAAGAGTCTCAGTAGAATATCCCCATTTATTTAAGTTGCGAGCATCGACAATCTTCTTAATAAAATCTAGCCACCGCTTGCTACTAGTATCCATTTTTTCGGAATCAATTACTTCGTTGAAAAATTTGCCCAATTTTATCGGTTGTTGATCATGAACCATATCGATTAAATGATTCAGATCCTTAAGCTGATAAAGATGATTTCCTTTACCCAATTTAAATTGAATACTAAGCATAGAGCCATAATTGTTGGTTTGAGCCCTTAAAACTATTGGATCATTATCTTCCGTAGGCTTAGTGGAATATAGTGAAAGAAGCTGTAATGCAGCATCATTAGTTATATCAAAAGGATCATCTTTAAGGTATTCAGGAATAAATTTAAGCCAAGTCAAAGCATTGATTACCTCTTGATTTACAGAAAGCTTATGAAAAGCATTAAAATCAAGAGGTAATCAATGCTTTGCCAACGTGTAAATTGGACATCCAATGTTACCCAGCTGCCATCGTACTGCTCTAAATGCCAAATATATTCATAAGAACGCATTTTATTATCTAAATGATCACAACTAATTTCTGTTAAATTCAGCTTTAGTTGCATAGCAGTTTGATAGTCTTGCTTATTACAGAGTTTATCTCCAATAATGTCTAGTGGATTAACTGCGGGCTGGGCTTTAATAATACTTTCTTTTATGTCTTCAGAAATTAAATCACTAAAATGAGTCCCTTGAGTTGTAGAATATTTTTTATTTGTTTTTTGTTCATTTTCTGTTGCTAGAAGTGCCGCTACTTCATGTTTACAACGATGGCCCTTCTTAGCCCATGGACAATTGCACTTTAATTCAGAAGCACGACCGTCTAAACGAAGTCGACCTGAAACGTTATAATACTGGCCTACTCCACCTTGAATCGTTGCAGCAAAATGTTCGTTATCTTGTGCAAGATCAAAAGACTTGATCATTAGATTGTCATAGTATATTTCGCCGCGACTTAAAATTCGAGCTGGAAATAGTGTACGCCAATTAGCCATTAAATCATTCCTTTTTGTAATAATTAGTTTAATGATTGGTAATAATTATAGTTTAAAGTAATATTTTAGGTATAAGCAAATATAATGTAATTACTAGTGTTTTATAAAGTAAAGAGAATAAATATGATGTTAGTAAAAAAGATTATTAAATCTACTGTATTCTGTGGCATAGGTATATTGGTAGGTTAAAACCGTTAGTGAACAAAAGCATAAAAATACCGTTAAAAAGATATTGAGTGCTGATTATATGGATGACCATACTAAGATAAAATTGTTGCAAGATCTAAATGACATTAAAGTTAATAAAAGATTACCATCAACACAGATCGCTACAGACAAACTAAAGAAAAACATAAAAATGATTACAACACAATCAGCATCCCTAGTTAAAAAACTTAATAAAAATAGTCATTGAAAGCTTTAACTAAGCGGTTTGGTTATAATTATCTGTATATCTTTAATGTGCAAAAAGTAATTCGAATTTTAACGATTTATCGTGAGTGGTTATTATCGCAATCAAATTTAGATTTTGATGAATTGTATCATTATAGTCAAGAAAGAGAAAATATAGAATATTGTAACAATATAAAAGAATATTTAAATCTGCACCCCGAACTGTATCCTGATGCGGATGTCTTAGTCGAATTTTTTGGTGATGATTCAAATGAACAAAATATAAATTTAGATAATTAAAAAATAGTATCAACTTTTTGTTTAATTTGGTACAATTCTTGTTAGAGAGTGAATCACCCTTTTTCTGGACTTTTATATTGTGGGGAGAATGCTAATAGATAGTATTAGTTAAAAAGTTGAGTGAGATATTTGAAAAAGAACAAGTAGATATTAGATGACAAAAAGACAGTAAGCATGTTTCTAGCTTACTGTCTTTTTTTGTTTTGAATTTATTTTAAATTATTCGTCAATTCCAGGAGCTTGATTAATCTCAGCTGTCATCATCCAAATTCTCTTTTCGAGGTCATTGTGGCAAGTAGTTAAGATATCACTTGAACTGTAGTCTCCTTCTTCATCTGCGGCTTTAATTCCCTTTTCGTAAAGGTGTTCCAAGTGATGATAGCCATCAACAATAGTCGCAAAACGTTCTGTAGTAGGTGTGCCCCATTTGCCAGGGTGAGCTTCAATTGTAGAATGATCTACCATTTCTGCCAAGCTTGAGTATGGAGAACCATCAATGGTGATTAATCTTTCAGCGATTAAGTCACGTTGGTCGTCTAATTCTTCCATTACTTCATCTAAGTATGGGTGTAAGTTCAAAAATTCTGGTCCACGCATGTACCAGTGTTGTTGACGTACTACCATTTGTAATTGACTAAGGTCAGCAATTGCTTGATTTAAAATTTCTTTAGTCTTTTGATATTTCATAAAAATCCTCCTTAGGATTTAAAACATACAACGTTGCTTATACTCCCATGGTAGCGGATACAGATAAATTAGTAAACTGATATGCTTTATAAATTTAATTCAAAAGCAATTCTTTCGGGATCGATCGGATCATCTACTTTTATCGTTCCTCTGATAGTAAAGCCGTTACTTTTAGCTAAATGCTGCATAACTGCATTTTTCTTAAAAGTATCAATCCTAAAGTTAGATATATTGTTTGTCACTTGTAATGAAATTAAATTAGAGAAAAAGTAATTTGCTAGATGCATCCCGCGATATTGGCTGCTAATAGCCATTCGGTGGATGGTTGCGTATTCATCTTGATCATTATGCCATTGACCATCTATTACTTGATAAGTGGGTTCAATTCTAGCAATCACAGCTGCATAACCTGCTATCTGGTGATCAACAACTAAAACCCACCCAACATTATTTTCTATGTCTTGAGTGATAGTTTGCTTATTAGGATATCCGCTTTGCCACTGCGTGCTACCAGCTTTCTTTAAAAATGCCTTAGCGTCATCGATGATTGGCATAATACTATCAATATCATTTGTATTAGCTTTTCTGGAGTAAATAAGTGTCATATCTTTTCTTCCCCCTTTTTGCATATATTTTTAACAAACTATACAAAAATAAAATATGAAAGGCAAATTCACTACATAATCTCAAATCTGTCCATTATCTAAATCTGACATTTTGCCGTGAATGTGCTTAACTGCCTAACCCCTTTACCATATGATGTTTACATCAAGTTCTATACAGCATGTATAAGAGTAAACAATCTAATAAAAAATTAGGTAAACATTATATGAATAAAATTGATGAATTAGTAAACCATGTGAAAAAGGCAGATGCCATTATTGTTGGAGCCGGAAGTGGAATGTCTAATGCGGCAGGAATGGCTTTTTGGTATTCTGCTAGTCCTCTATTCATAAAGCATATGAAATACTTTTATGATAAATATCATTTTGAAGGTATCTTCAATGGCTTTTATACTCAATTTAATTCCAAAGAAGAGCATCGGGCTTTTATGCTTGAATCTTTAAAAATGATTCTCAAAATTCCGCCGCAGAAACTAACTTATGAATATCTCAAACAATTAATTGGCGATAAACCAGTGCATTTTGTGACTACTAATCAAGATACGCTTTTTAAAAAGTTCTTTCCGAGGGTGAATTGTTGATACCTAGTAAAATTGCTGAAAAATCAATTGGATATTCCTCTTCGATTAGTGTAGTTTTAGGAATTATCAACTGGCAAAAGTTATGGTGCCAAAACACAAGGTCCTACTACTCCTAAAGCCGGACCTCACCTAACGCTTGAGCAAAAGGCTAAGCAGGATGAAGTTATGCAGCTGTTTTATCCTAATTACATGTTAGATAATGGCATTAGACCAGGTAGTCAAATTGATAAAGACCATCCTTCCCTTTTGCATACAGTTCAATATGGTCAATCCTGGATGTATTCTATTGGGGATGCTGCAGTAATTCATTGCTTTACTCAAAATGGACAATATTATAAAGTTAGATTAGGACCTGATAAAAGCAAAAATGAAATTCGTGGTTTTTATGCTGATCCAGGAACTTTTATTGCAATTGAAACTGCTGAAAATAATGGTGTAGGATTTTCATAAATATCTACCGAACTACCAGATGGTAGTGATGGCGCAATATATGTGCCAAGAAAAGATAAATTGCTGCAGCTATTCCCTGATCAAGGTGATATTATTGAACGATTTAGTATTAAAGAATAAGATTGTGAGTTAATAAACTATGGTAGAAATCAAAAGAAGAAAAACAGATCGTAGAACACTTTATACAATTAGAGTAATTAAAGATACTTTTATTAAATTAGTTAAAGAAAAATCATATTCTAAAGTTACTATTACTCAAATTTGTCGTGAAGCTGATATTACTCGTTCTACTTTCTATTTACATTTCACATCAATAACTGATGTGTTAAATGCCGTTCTCAATGATGTCCTATTTTTAGTTCAGGAATCAGCTACAGGATTAGATACAGAGGACCACTATTCTTTTGATTATCTTAATAAAAATGAATCCTTAGTACCTGCTTGTCAACGGATCGGAGATTCAGATAAATATCAAAGTCTATTAATGGATCCTGATTTAAGTGAATACATTCTTGGTCGGATAGTTGCTCATGAGCGAGGTAAAGTCTTGCCTTTAATTATTAAGAAAACCGGGTTAAGTAAAGAAGATGCCGAAACATTATTTACGTATATTATTCATGGCTCTTTCGCTGTTAATCGTGCCAATCATTTCCAAAAGAATGAAAAATGGGCCCATGGTGTGCAAATGTTAAATCGTTTTACTAAAGCTGGATATGAAAAATTAGCTAAGAATGATTAAGTCAAATATATTTATTAAGACTTAAATAAAATAGACCAGTATCCTAATGTTAAGCAAAAAAAGAGACCGTAAAATAGTTTGTGTAAGGATGAATGATTCCTTAAATTAATTTCTTAAAATATTAGAAAAAGGAGTTCCTTTCTCGTATGATTGGTTTGAACAAAAAAACATACAGAAAGAAGAACTCCTTCATGAATGATTTTACCAAAAATATGGCACAAGCTCTATTCAATCAAGACATAATTCTTGTTGATGTAATTCTTTTACTAATTGATCACGATCAGTCTCATGATTATTGAGCTTAGCGCCCGTAATTTGCTTAGTAAATGAATCGATTCGGCGATTACTATCACGTAAATCATAGTAAGTAGTCACGACTTGATCGTAGTCCTTTAAATCTTTAACATCAAAATCTTTTGGATATGAATCTTCAAAACATATGAATTTAAGTGGCAAACGTGGCTTTAATTGTGGCTCTTGATCGGGCACGCCAACTTGCATTCCTAAAACAGGAAAAGTTAACTTAGGTAGATCAAGAGTTTTTAGCATTTGCAAAGGATGATCATTGATTGTACCAAGAGGCACATAACCTAAATCCATGCTTTCAACGGCATTAGCCACATTTTGAAAAGCAAGCAATGTATCTTCCATTGCTTGGAAGAAAATATCGGTTGTATGTACTCTACCGTCATCTTTGTTTAGTTGCTTTCTAATTTGCTGATTGCGGTAAAGATCGACAATAAAAATAAATAGGTCTCCTTCAGCACCAACATATTTTTGACCGCAAATTTCCTGGATCTTTTGTTTTTTGGCTTCATCGGTGATGTGCAGTAGGGATGCGTTTTGCATGAACATGCTAGTAGCTGTGCGGCTGAAGACAGTGTATAAAGTTTCTAGTTGTTCATGATTTAAGGTGATATCCTTAAATTTTCGAATAGACTTGTGATTGAGTTGAGTATCAATGGTGGAGTTATGAATCATAATTAAGCTTCTTTCTAACTAATTGTAAGTCTACTATATTGTAACAGAAGACAAAGAAAAACGAGCAAGGACTTTCATTATTATTAATGATTATCGTTACTCGTTTTTTTGCAGTTATGGAATTATATATGTTGGTTAATTAAAGATTTTCTTTAAAGAATTCATCAAATTTATCAAATGGGATTTTATCCATTTGGTCATATAAGTCAACGTGAGTTGCATTAGGCACAATGACCAGTTCTTTTGGATCCTTTAATCGGTTATAAGCTTCTTCAGCCATGTAACGTGAGTGGGCTTTTTCACCAGTTACGATTAACTTAGGTTACTTGATAGTTTCAATTCTTTGCTGTAGTGGGAAGTTGTAGTAGCCCCATGGAGTAAGAGCATCCCAAGCACCATTTGAGTTAACTGAACGTGGGTGAAATGCACGGCCAACATAGTAGTCAAAGAATTGTTTAGTTACTGGGTCAGCATCTGCTGGTAATTTATCTGGGAACATTTTACTCCAGTAGATAGGTTTGTTATTTTCATCAAATGCTAATTCGTGAGGTCCACCAACTGGGCCTTCGTCTACTTCTTGCCAGCGCATTTTAGCTAGGTAGTATTTTTCAAGTTCGCGTTGTTCTTCAGTCTTAGTATTGTTTAAACCCTAACCCTTCCACATTGAATCTGACATGTCATACATGACACTGGTAGCAACAACCTTAATGCGAACATCAATTGCAACCGCAGTTAATACATGAGAGCCTAGACCGCAAATGCAGATGGCACCAATTCTTTCACGATCGACAAACTTTTGCTTGCCCAAAAAGTCAACAGCAGCTGAATAATCTTCAACAAAGATATCGGGCGAAGCCATGTTACGTACACGACCTGAACTTTCACCGGTAGTTGATTGGTCAAAAGCAACAGTAACAAAGCCTCGTTCTGCTAAAGTTTGGGCATAGAGACCACTAGCTTGTTCTTTAACGGCACCAAATGGTCCTGAAATTGCAATGGCAGCATATTTTTTACCTTCTTCAAAGTTCTTGGGTAAGTATAAGTGACCGGCTAAAATAAAACCGTAGCGATTTTAAAATCGTACATTCTGTACTTCGATTTCTGGATTGATTTTAAAAACTCTTGTATCATTAGCCAATTTCGTCATGGGAATCTCTCCTTTTTCTTAATTGTTAAGTTAAGTATATTGAATTCTCAAATATATGTGAAATACTAGATAGATATAGAGAACTATAGCTTTTAACTATATAAGGAGACTCCCATGGATTTACGAGTTTTACGGTATTATTTGACTGTTTGTCAAGAAAAGAACATATCAAAAGCTGCAGCGAGTTTGCATATTGCTCAACCTTCCCTTTCTAAACAAATAAAGGAGCTTGAAGATGAGCTAGGCGTTACCCTTTTCATTCGTGGTCATAGACAAATCACCTTAACTCAAGAAGGTTATTTTCTCCGTGATCGTGCTCAAGAAATGATCAACATGGCTACTCAAACCAAACAAATCATTCAGAGCTCCAATTTAATTACGGGAACTTTGAATATTGGTGCAGGCCAATCTTACCAACTTAAAAGTATTATGAAAATTATCGATCATTTGATTCAAAATCATGAAGATGTTCACTTTAATTTTTATGATGGATATGCTGATGAAATTGAAGCAAAAGTAAATGATGGCAGTCTTAATTTTGGAATTATTATGGGTGATCGGCCATTAGCAGATTTTGAAAGCTTTATTTTACCGGAACAAAATGCATTTTATGCCTTGTTTAATAAAAAGCTTCTATTAGCTAAAAAAGACAAAGTAACTCCAAATGACTTAATTAATTATCCTATCATCTCTTCTGCCCAAAGTTTAGTCAGCGATAAATTTCGTAGTTGGTGGGGAAACTTATATGAGAAAGTAAACAATGTGGCCACAGCCAATCTATCTTATAATGCTTCATTATTAGCAAGTGAGGGGTATTGTGTACAGATCTCTTATAATATAATTTGATTGATACTGATTTAGAAAATTTGGTAGCTCGTCCCTTGTATCCTGAGGTTGTTGATCCGAATGTTGTTATTTGGAAGAAAAATACTCAACTTTCTAACTTGGCCAATAAGTTTATTGAAGAATTAAAGAAAATCCATAAAACTGTATAATTTTTGGCTATGACTAAAAACAAATCCGTCTGGATTCGTTTTTTATTGTTGCCGGTAATCGTTAGGAAAAACTTTGCGAAAAGGCAATAGATTACGAAATTCAGGTCGCATAATGCTTGGTTTACCAGTTCCCTTATTTATTTTCACTTGATTTGGCTTATCGTTTTCACCAATGATACCGTTGTAATGACCAGCCATTGCTACTAAATGATTAATTTGTGGGAAATTTTTCTTATTTGCATTTAATTTAATATAAGATGCTACCTCTAGATTTCCCATTGAGTGTGCCAAAATATTGATGCTATTGTAATGATATTTATTTCTAACTAAATCGATTGCATTTTTTACATAACATGCACCAGCAGAGTCATAAGCATGAGCATATTGACCATTATGTTGGTAATGTGTTAATTTGTTGTCTGCAAAATTAACCTCAATAAGTGGATTTTTAGCATTCTTTTTAATCTTTCCAATTAGCTTAGCACGCCCATTTTTGTCAACATTAACTCTGACAATTGTATTAGTAGCTCCTGCTCTTTTTATTGCTTGCGCCATTGTATCTTCTGCGTGCCAACTGCTACCCCAACCGTGGAAGAAAAATGTTGGCACAGTTTTAGAACTAACTTTGACTGGCTGTATTTCTTGAATTGTATTGTCATCATGATTTTGTTTAACCTTAATTCCAGCAATAATAGCTATGATAATTACTAAAATTAAGCAAATAACTCAAATTTTCTTTTTCTCCATAAAGATCCCCCTTCTTACGTTGCCTTCAATTATTGCTTTAATTATATTTGCTTTAAATATTCATGTGAAATACTTATTATCTTGGTAACTCTATAGATAAAAGTTATAGTTCTTTTTTGACCATAAAAAGAACCCAGCTATGCTGAGTTCTATAAATATTATAGATTTAGTTCATAAGCAACACGATAAGGATCAATCGGATCATCGTTTTTTATAGTTCCTCGTTCAATAAATCCGGCATCTTTAACCAAGTGTTGTACAATTTCATTTCTTCTGAAAGTATCAACTCTATAGTTTCTAACACCTTCCGCGTAATGCAAAGAAATCAAACTAGATAGTAAATAACTAGCTAAATGCATCCCGCGATACTCATTACTGATGGCAACACGGTGAATTGCAACGTAAGGATCAAGATCATTATTCCACCGACCATCAATCTGATGATAATTAGGATCAGGACCAGAAGTAACAGCAGTGTAACCAGCGACCTTCTGATCGACGATCAATACCCAAGCGGCATCTTGTTCAATATCTGTACTAATTGCATCAACATTGGGATAACCACTCTGCCATTGTGGGTTACCATCTTCTTTTAAAAATTTCTTGGCTTCGTCGATAATTGGCATAATTTGGTCAAGATCATTTTTAGCAGCTTTGCGAATATAGATTAGTGACATAGTGTTTCTCCTTTTTAAATAATATTATCAAAATATTTGTGCCTGTTCTATTTTAAGGATTGACAATAATGTACTTATTAAAAAATCCATAAGCAGATAATTTCACTTCTGTCTATTCAAGTATCATCTTACTTATAATAAGTGGATGGAAGAAGAATTTATTAATGAAAAAGTACGATATTATTATCATTGGTGCAGGTCCTGCTGCAATCAATTTTAGTAGAGCAGCTCAAGGTTCAGACAAAAAGATTTTGGCAATTGAAGGAGATAAATTCGGTGGCACCTGCCCTAACTATGGTTGTGAACCGAAGATTTTACTTGAAGGTGCAGTCAGAAATGTTTTATCAAGTCAATTGATGCAAAATCGTGGTATTGGTCAAGCAAGTACAATTGACTGGCAAGCTTTAATGAAAACTAAGAAAGCTACTTGGGAGAATATGCCTGCTGCTCAAGAAATGGGCTTTAAGAACTTAGGTATCGACACTTTACATGGTTATGCTAAGTTTGTAGATAATCATAATGTCGAAGTAAATGGTGAATAATATCAAGCTGATAAGATTGTGATTGCTACTGGTCAAAAGCCAAGAAAGTTGAACTTCCCTGGATCTGAATATACACATAACAGCAACGATGTATTGGATTTGATATTCTACCAGAAAAGACAATCTTTATTGGAGCTGGTATTGTTTCGATGGAAATGGCTACTTTGCTTGCAGCTGCTGGCAGTCAAGTAAGCATCGTAGAATTCTTGAGTCGTCCAATGATGGCATTTAGTGAAAAGCATGTCATGAATACTGTTGAAGAGATGAAGAAACGTGGAATTAGATTTTACTTCAATCAAGGTGTAAGTGAAATTAAGAAAAACGATGATCAGTTTGAAGTTATTACTTCAATTGGGACAAAGTTAACTGCTGATTATGTAGTTGATGCTAGTGGCCGGATTGCTAATGTTGATAAACTTGGCTTAGAAAATACGGATGTGCAACTTTCTAAGCGTGGCAGTATTATTGTTGATGATTATCTTGAAACTAATGCTAAAGGCATTTATGCTGCGGGGGATGTCATTGAAAAGAAGCAGCCTGCACTAGTCCCAACTGCACACTTTGAAGCAACATACTTAGGTGATCAACTGATTAATGATAAGCATGATCCTATCCATTACCCAATTATTGGAGCTTCTGCATTCACCTTCCCGCAAGTGGCTCAAGTTGGTGTTAGTGTAGATGAAGCTCGTGAGAACAATGATTATACAGTAGTTGATATGGATAACATGTTCAGAACCGATATGGAATATGCTGGTAAGAATGATCAAAGTGCTAAGTTAAGCTTGGTTTATAACAAAAAGCATGAACTAGTAGGTGCTGCAGAAAGTAGTCAAAATGCCATTGATGACTTGAATGGTATCATCCCACTGATCGGTTTAAAGATTACCAAGGAACAATTAAACAATAGTTACCAATTAATCTTCCCTGCCATTAACTTTAAGACTGAGTTTATGGGGTAAAGCAAAAAAGAGTAAAAAATAAAAGAGATCGATAATCTTCACTTGTAGTAAGAATATCGATCTCTTTTATTCCTTGATATTAAGTGAATTAATGCCAAATTCATAAATCATGTGTACAATTAATGTGACTTATTTTTAATCAGTAAGGAATGCTATGAAATCGAGGTAATTCATGGAATCTAAAAAGAAACAGTTTAAATTTACTAGTTTTTTCGGCTTAGTAAATCAAATTCATCCCCATTACTGGCAACTTGTTGTTGGTGTTTTGTTGGGATTGATTTCTATGACGGCCAATTTAATTGTGCCTCAGTTAGCGCAAAAGCTAATTAATAATTTTAAACATGTTAGCTCTGGTTTAATTGCGCTAACAGTGGCTATGTTTGTTGGCGGTATTTTAATTAGTGCTCTATCTGGATTAATTCTGGGGATTTTTGGTGAAGATATTGTAGCCAAGTTACGGAAAAAGCTTTGGGATAAGCTGCTTAATCTCCCCGTTAAGTACTTTGACAATACCAAAACTGGTGATATTAGTTCACGTTTGGTTAACGATACTTCTCAAGTTAAGAATCTGTTGGCTAGTAATTTACCTAACGCAATTACTTCAATATTGCAGTTTTTTGGGGCATTGGTTTTGATGCTGAGTATGGATTGGCAAATGACAGTTATTATGTTCGTTGCCGTCCCGATTGTTATTTTGGCTATGCTTCCTATTATGCGTCAATCAAGAAAAATTGGCCGAGCTCGTCAAGATGAATTAGCCAACTTTTCTAGTGATTCAACCAATGTTTTAGGTGAAATTCGCTTGGTAAAGTCTTCAAATGCGGAAAACAAAGAACTTAAATCTGGTCATAATAGAATTGAGAAGTTATACGGCATTGGTGTAAAAGAAGCTTGGGTTAATTCATTGACTCAACCATTAACGAACATGTTGATGATGTTAACTTTCTTGGGTATTTTAGGATATGGTGCCATCCGGGTAATGAACGGCTCTTTATCAATGGGTACTTTGATTTCCTTTTTAATGTATCTATTTCAAATCATGAGTCCAGTGATTATCATTAGTCAATTCTTTAATGAATTGGCTAAAACGACAGGTTCTACTCAGCGCATCACTCAAATGCTTGGTGAAACTGAAGAAACTGCTAAACAAGAATTAACAGATGATATTTCTAATCAAGAATTGAAGTTCAATAATGTAAGCTTCTCTTATGAAGATGGTAAAGCTATTCTGAAAAATATTAATATTGTCGCTCAGCCTAATACCGTTGTTGCATTTGCTGGTCCTTCAGGTGGAGGAAAGTCAACTATTTTTTCACTAATAGAGCGTTTTTATCAACCTAATTCAGGTACAATTACAATTGGTTCTAAGGATATTGAAAATATTAATCTTGCTCACTGGCGAAAGCAAATAGGTCTGGTTGGACAGAATTCTGCAGTAATGCCAGGAACAATTAGAGAAAACCTAGTTTATGGTCTGGATCGAGATTTCAACGATGATGAACTGTGGCACGTACTTAAAATGGCTTATGCTGATAAGTTTGTTAAAGAAATGGACGATCAATTAGATACGCAAATTGGTGAACGTGGCATTAAGCTTTCAGGTGGACAGCGTCAAAGAATCGCAATTGCTAGAGCATTTTTACGCAATCCTAAGATCTTAATGTTAGACGAAGCTACAGCTAGCTTGGATTCTGAATCAGAAGCAATGGTCCAAAAGGCGCTGAGTGGATTAATGAAAAATCGGATGACTTTGGTCATAGCACACCGGTTAAGCACGATTGTTGATGCAGATCGTATCTACTTTATCGATCATGGCACTGTTTCGGGATATGGTAAGCATGAGGATTTAATCAAATCTACCCCACTCTATGCGGAATATGTTAAAAATCAATTTAAGAAATAAATAAAAGCAATCAAGTCTCACTTAAAAAAGAGATTTGATTGCTTTTTTTATCTTTAATTATGTTTACGCTTCTTAAACCCAAGACTAGACAATATACCAGTGCCTAAGCTTAAAAGAATTCCAACAATTAAATTAGTATTTCTGTTCTCTGAATTACCAGTTTGTGGCAATTCAATTTTGGTATTAGTTGCTATAATTTTATTCTTTTCAGGCGTATTAATTGCTGAATTTACCTTGTAATGCTTTTTAGGTGCAGTAGGTTGCTTTTCAGATTTTGGCTGAATAGTCTTACGGGTAGATTTTTCGTTATTGGACTTACCTTTTGGTTTTGATTCAGCATCAGGCTTAACTGTTATGTCAGAATCTTCGGTGTTTAATTCGGGTTTTGGTGGAATAGTTTCATCAGGCTCATCTGTGTCAGGAGTATCTGGCACTTCAGGAACATTCGGTTCTTCTGGAATCTTAAATTCTGGCTTGCCCGTAGTAATGGGATCACCACTTACGCCAATGTGTCCTTCCGGTTTATCAGTAGTAGAAGGCGTACCACTTTGGCTTATTCTTTGCTTTTTCGTCCTGTCTTGATTCTTACGTTGTTGTAGTAATCGATGTATTTGTGAATAGCTTTCTCAAGCTCATTTAAGTCCTTGTATTTATGTTCTTGGCCGTAGAACATCTCCCGCTTAAGAATGCCGAAGAAGCCTTCTATTAAACCGTCATCGAGAGAATTACCCAACCTGGACATACTCTGATCGATCCCTCTGTTAGCCAGAGCAGCTCGATATGCTTGGTGCTGATATTGCCAGCCACGGTCTGAGTGGAAAATAAGCCCGTTAAGAGCCGGGTGCTTCTCAAATGCGTCCATTTTTAGCATGGTCCTCACTTGCTTAAGGTCTGGGTGCCTAGAAATGTTGTAGGAGATGATTTCTTGGGTACAACCATCGATAATTGGAGAAAGGTAGAGCTTTTGATCTCTAAGATGGAATTCAGTCACGTCGGTAAACCAATGTCTGTTGGGAATAATTGCGTAGAAATTGCGCTTGATTAAGTCTGGCTTGATTTTGCCTTGAACGCCGTAATAGCTGCTGTATTTGCGTTTCTTGCGGATTGAGATAGCGAATAAGCCCATCTTTTGCATGAGCCTCTGCACCTTCTTATGGTTGACCTCATAGTCTTCCCGGCGAAGCTGTCCGTAGATTCGCCGGTACCCATAGAGCTGGCTGTGTTCTAGAAAGATCTCTTTGATTCTATCCATCAGCTTCTGGTTACCAGAATCCTTATCAAGCTTATGGGTTTGGTAGTAGTAGTTACTTCTTGAGATATGAGGCAATCCAGGGTTGGCATTGATAACGTCGATAATGTACTTAACGCTAAGCCGCAATTCTTGCCTTAATTCATTGATTGCACGAGCTAATTCTTCTTTTCTTGGCTCTTACGTTTTTGAATTAAGGCCTCCAATTTTTTTATGTATGCAAGCTCGACTGTAAGCCTCTTTACCTGCTCTTCCAGTTCTTTGATCCACTGTTTGTCCTTGCTTTTGGGCATTCTTGGGTTGATCTACCTTTCTTCTTGGTAATGACAGTATACCCGTTTTCTTTAAAAGAGCGAAGCCAATTTGCAAGAATGCCTGTATTTGTAAGTCCTAAGTCTAGAGAAACCTGTCTAAGTGCTTCACCGCCTAGCAGAACTCTATCAATGGCAGCAAGCTTGAAATCAGCAGTATATTTCTGTTGAGGGCGATCCAGAATATCTTCACCATGTTTTTGAATCAAGTCCACCAAATACTGGATTCCTCCACGCCCCATCCCATATTTCCGGCTAAGGTAGGTGCCTCTTCTGTGATTATTTACCCATTCGTGGTAGATAGCAAGTTTGATTTCTTTAGTGTATTTAGTCATGAAAATAACCCCCGAAATTAGAACACTAATTTCGGGGGTCATATCATTTAAGGGGCTTTTTTATCTATAAAATAAAGTTTAGAAAAGTCTCTATCGTGCCACTTTCATACATGATGTATAGTCCAAGTGGAATGAATACTAAGGGCACAATGATTCGCTTGTATTTTTCAATTGTCTCGGATATTAACGGAATAGAGGATAGCACCCGACTAAGCTCGCAAAAGATAATTACGCCGATTGCAAACACAAGCAACGCCACAAGGGTCTGTGCCCAATCTAATGAAGCAAAATAAGGTGTATAGATACCTAAATTATCTCCGCCAGACGCAATTGTCAGCAATGTAACTGTCCAAAACAGTTGAGTTGCCTTACTTTGTTCTAATCTTTCAATAATTTCTTCCTCTTCTTCTTCCTCACCTTCTCCAACAATTGCAAAGCGAATCCCTAAATAGATAGGGATTAAACCAAGCAATCCAACCATCCATGCTTCAGGCACGAAATTGACGACATAAGCAGCAACTAAACTCACCCCTACAAGTAAGCCCGTGCCTAGATATTGCCCCGCATAAATATGCCATTTCTGTTTATTCTGTGATAGCTGTGCAAATAAAATAATCAAAACAATTAAATAATCTATACTGGTGGAAATATAAACACCAATAGCAGATATGATTGTCTGTCCCATAAAAAACCTCCTGTATTAGTCAGTAATAAATCAGCAGATTTTAGGGGAGCACAGACACATTAATTTAGCTATCGCTAGTGGGTAATGCCGGACGTAAGAAAGCATTTTATCCTCCTCAAAACGTAGTTACAAAATAGTTTCTAACTGGAATTCGGTGATTACTTCCAAGTAAAGTATAACCCACTATACTTTGCAAGGTAAAGTGTAGGCTCTACGAGGTAGTAGCGTTCTCCCTCCTACTGGGAGAACTGCTATTTTTCTGCGCCCATTATCCGGTTAGAAAAACCTCCGACGGGCTATTGCATAGCGAGCGCATCTCATGCAGAACTCTACCCGAGCGGGGCAAGCTAGTGTTAGCTTAATCACAAAAAAATGAATTCAACTATTAGAATGCATTTTTTTCAATCGATCTTCAGCAATAGGCTGAAGAATATAAGGGAAAGCAGGGTCACTCATATCAACAATAACCTTATCTAACGTTTTCATAATCATTTCTCCGAACCTCTAAGATTTTGTTGTTTCTGCCAATTTGACTTGAAATACAAGCTCCGCAACTACTTTGATGAAAACAATGAAGAGGACATCTTCGACTATATTCCGACACAAAAGACCAACCAAATCTTCACGCCTAAAAAAGTAGTAAAACACATGGTTGATGACTTAGAAAAGGAAAATCCTAACGTCTTTGATGATCCTAATGCTACATTTGCTGATTTATACATGAAATCTGGTTTGTATATCACTGAAATTGTTAAAAGATTGTACGCAAACCCTGTCATGAAGCAGTTTTACCCTGATGATCGTGAACGGATTCTTCATATTATTAATCACCAAGTATACGGCTTAGCTCCAACACGAATCATTTATTTAATTGCCACAAATTATATTTTGGGATTCGATAATTCGACCAAAGGTGCACTTGATACAAGCCATTTTAAACAAGCTGATGCAGCAGAAGCCGCTAAAAATGGTAAGCTGCAAGAATTAATTGATAAAGAATTCGGTTTAGAATAAATTAATGACGAAGACTATTACTTAAAAAGAGGAGAAAGACCAAACTACCAGCTGGTCTTTCTCCTCTTTTTGTCATCACTTAATTATACGTTTTTTATCTTTTTACCAGTCAATCCCATCGCATTAATTGCCACGATAATTGACGACATCGCCATGGCCACAGCACCAACGGCTGGGTCTAGAGTGATTCCCATAAATGACAACACACCGGCAGCGAGTGGAATTGCGACAATATTGTAGCCTGCTCCCCACCAGAGATTTTGAACCATTTTCCGAT
>SKEM01000433.1_pt1 | contig 28645 bp, 9 predicted proteins | sample 4826731 | NCBI WGS metagenome assembly SKEM01 (sample SAMN11008809, study PRJNA524170) | human gut metagenome | biome: Human fecal sample; material: Feces; isolation source: fecal sample from pouch patient p37 | host: Homo sapiens | place: Israel: Tel-Aviv | collected 2015-07-27
TGTTTAACATCATGGACAACATGGGCAGCGAACGCGAACTGCCGAAGCTAATGAATAAATCCCTGTGGCGGCAGAGTACCTGGGGCAACATCATTGTCGTGGTGTTGATTATGCTGATGACGGCGGCACTAAATTTAGGCTCACTCGCCAGCGTTGCCAGTGCCACCTTTTTGATCTGCTATCTGGCGGTGTTTGTGGTGGCGATCCGCCTGCGTCATGATATTCACGCCTCGTTGCCGATTCTTATCGTAGGTACGTTGGTGATGTTGTTGGTGATCGTTGGCTTTATCTACAGCCTGTGGTCCCAGGGCAGCCGTGCGTTGATATGGATTATTGGTGCAATCTTACTCAGCCTTATTGTGGCAATGGTCATGAAGCGCAATAAAACCGTATAACACCTCTCTGCGCGCAGTACTGCCTGTACTGCGCCTTTGTCTTTAATTCAAATTACCTTTCTTATTCCTTTAATAAATAAGTCACAAAAAAATGATATATACGCGATAAATCTGTGATGCTAATCACTTATTACCGTGGATTATTCTTAATGTGTATGATGGTAATCTAATAGTCGTAGTGTATTCTAAATAAATAACGTATAAGCTTTTTAGCTGCATTTCTTTGCCCATATCAATGATCAACAAAAGAGATGCACAAGTTATTACCCTTCTTAATAAAATGAGATTGGTTATAAAAACCAGTTAAAATAATGACCTGGAAGGAAGTGACTTATCTATGGCGCGATTCCAGTTTAAAAACCGTAAAAATAATGGACTTATTTTTTTATAAGTTTTATGGTGATGGGAGAAGCTGCAATTGCTGCACCGCTGCCACAATGGGCGAATGCCCCAGCGGTAACGCCAGTTGCCCAATTATCTTTACAGGAAAGTATATTACGCGCCTTTGCGCGAAATCCCGACGTCACTCAACAGGCGGCGCAGATAGGCATTGGCGAAGCGCAAATTGATGAAGCCAAAAGTGCCTGGTATCCGCACGTTGGATTAACCGGCAATGCGGGACCGTCCCGACAAACGGACTCCAGTGGCAGGCTTGATAACAACGTTTCGTATGGCATAACCCTGACACAGCTGGTGTATGACTTTGGTAAAACTAACAACGATATCAAACTGCAAACTGCCGCCCGTGACAGCTACCGCTTTAAATTGATGGCAACATTAACCGATGTTGCAGAGAAAACGGCGACTGCCTATATGGAAGTCAGTCGTTATCAGGCTTTGTGCGATGCGGCTCAACGCAATATTCACTCGCTGGAAAACGTCTACAACATGGCGGCATTGCGCGCTAATGCTGGCCTGAACTCATCGTCGGATGAATTACAAGCCCAGACGCGCATTGCCGGAATGCGCTCAACGCTGGAGCAATATCAGGCGCAGATGGCAAGCGCCAAAGCGCAACTGGCGGTGCTCACTGGCGTACAGCCGGAGGCGATAGCCGCGCCACCTGCTGAATTAGCCGAGCAGCCGGTATCGCTGAAAAATATTGATTACCAGTCCATCCCGCTGGTGCTGGCGGCAGAAAACTTACGCCAGTCAGCACAGTACGGCGTGGAAAAAACGAAAGCGCAATACTGGCCAACGCTCAGTATTCAGGGGGGCAAAACGCGCTACCAGACCAGTGACCGCTCGTATTGGGACGATCAGTTACAACTGAACGTTAACGCGCCGCTGTATCAGGGCGGCGCAGTTTCAGCCCAGGTGCAACAGGCTGAAGGGCAACAAAAAATCTCTGCCTCGCAGGTCGAACAGGCAAAACTGGATGTGCTGCAACGAGCGTCTGTGGCATATGCCAACTGGACAGGCGCACGGGGTCGCGAAGAAGCCGGTTTAGCACAATCCGAAAGTGCGCACAAAACGCGAGATGTGTACCAAAATGAATATAAATTGGGCAAACGCAGTCTGAATGATCTATTAACCGTCGAGCAAGATGTCTTTCAGGCGCAATCGGCTGAAATAAATGCCAATTATGATGGCTGGGTCGCCGCCGTAAATTATGCCGCTGCGGTGAATAACCTTATTCCATTAGCGGGAATTAAACAGGGCTTATACAACGACTTACCCGACTTGAAATAATCCTGCCATTATTAATATCAGGTATGCCTCGTTGTTAAGTGATTACCTTTGTCTTATTTAGATAAATGGACTCGCTAAGGATATGCGCCATTTATCAGGAATGCCATTATGAGCCTGATTATTGATGTTATTTCGCGTAAAACATCCGTCAAACAAACGCTGATTAATCCTGGCGACGTCACGGTTGTTATTTATGAGCCTTCCGTGGTGCAGGTTCATGCTCAGGCCTCTGCCGTTTCGCGTTACGTCCGTGAAGGAAATGACCTGCTGATCTATATGCAGGACGGCACGGTGATCCGTTGCAACGGTTATTTCCTGCAAGCGGCGAATACCGCTGAACAATCGGAACTGGTGTTTGCCGATGGGCAACAGCTAACCCATGTCACCTTTGCCGATACTGCTGCGGGTGGTTTAGCCCCCGTAGAACTGACTGCCCAGACCACTGCGATTGAAAGCATTGCGCCATTTCTTGATACCGTTGCTCAGACCAGCGCCTTCCCGTGGGGTTGGCTGGCGGGGGCGGCGGTAGGTGGTGGTGCGCTTGGTGCACTGCTGGCAAGCGGTGGTGATGGCGACTCGAAAACGGAAGTGATTAATAACCCTACGCCACCCGCTGAGCCTGGCAACGCCACACCATCATTTTTAGTTACCGATAATCAGGGCGATCAGCGCGGCATTCTCGCCACCAATGACATCACCGATGACACCACGCCAACCTTTAGCGGCAGCGGGCAGGCGGGGGCGACTATTCAGATTAAAGACAGTAACGGCAATACTATTGCCAGTACTCAGGTAGACAACAACGGTCACTGGAGTGTCTCGTTACCCACGCAAAGTGCAGGTGAACATACCTGGTCAGTGGTGCAAATTGTCGGCAGTACCATCACTGACGCCGGTTCGATAACGTTAACCATCGACAATAGTCAGGCCAGCGTGCAGGTTGCCACCACCGCAGGCGATAACATTATTAACGCCAGCGAACAGGCCGCCGGGTTTACGCTTTCTGGCACCAGTAGTCATCTGGCACAGGGAACAGAACTCACCGTTACGCTAAACGGCAAAACCTACACCACCAGCGTAGGCGCTAACGGTGCCTGGAGCGTGCAGGTACCGACCGCCGATGCGCAGGCGTTAGGCGAAGGGAATCAGGCAGTGCTGGTCAGCGGGAAAGACGCCACAGGCAATACGGTCACCGGCGCGCAGCTTTTAACGGTCGATACCCAACCGCCAACGCTTGCCATCAACACTATCGCTCAGGACAACATCGTCAGTGCTGCGGAACATAACGCCGCGCTGGTACTGAGCGGCACTTCGAATGCAGAAGCGGGGCAAACCGTAACCCTGACCGTCAACGGGAAAAGCCATTCAGTAACCGTCGGTAGCGACGGAACCTGGCAAGTGACGCTGCCTGCCACGGAGGTACAGGCACTGGCGGAGGGGAACTACGCTGTCAATGCCAGTGTCAGCGATCGGGCAGGAAACACCACCAGCAACAGCGCGAATTTCACGGTAGACACCTCAGCACCCGTGGTCAGCGTTAACACCGTGGCGGGCGACGATATTCTTAATAATGCCGAGCAGGCCGTCGCGCAGATCATCTCCGGACAAGTCAGCGGTGCTTCTCCTGGCGATACGGTAACGGTGAAATTGGGCACTCATGTCCTGACGGGCATTGTGCTGGCAGATGGCAGCTGGAATGTGGCGCTGGACCCGGCGGTAACCCGCACGCTGGATCGCGGAGCCAATACGATTTTCGTCACCGTGACAGATACTGCAGGAAATACCGGCGCGGCGTCTCGAGCAATCACGCTGGTCGGTGTCTCTCCGTTAATCACCATTAACACCGTCTCCGGCGATGACATTATCAGTGGCGCAGAAAAAGGTGCGCCACTGACCCTTACCGGTAGCACTCAACAGGCCGAGACAGGACAAACCGTCACAGTAACCCTGGCTGGACAGAGTTTTACTACTACCGTGCAGGCTGATGGCTCCTGGAGTCTGACGGTACCTGCCGCCGCGATGGGAAATCTGCCTGACGGCGCGGTGGCGATTACCGCTTCTGTGACGGATCTCAGCGGCAATACCGGCAACACCTCCCGCACCATTACCGTCGACAGCCAGGCCCCGACGTTGAGCATCGATCCACTGACCGCTGATAACATCATCAACGCCGCCGAAAGCGGGCAGGATCTTCCCATCACCGGCACCACTGACGCCCAGCCGGGGCAGACGGTGACCGTTACGTTGAATGGGCAGACCTATCAGGGCGTCGTGCAGTCCGACGGCACCTGGAGCGTGACCGTTCCCGCCACCAATGTTGACGCACTGGCTGACGGCAACGCCACGGTCACCGCCAGCGTGAACGATGTCGCCGGTAACCCGACCAGCGTTTCACGGGTGGCGCTGGTCGATGCCACGCCGCCGGTGGTGACCATTAATCCGGTGGCGACCGATAACGTCATCAACACGCCGGAACACACCCAGGCGCAAATCATCAGTGGCACGGTTACTGGCGCGCAGGCGGGCGATATTGTCACCGTTACGTTAAATAATTCCGATTACACCACGGTGGTGGATGGTTCCGGCAACTGGAGTCTGGGTGTTCCGGCTTCCGTTGTCAGCGGACTGGTGGACGGCAGTTATCCTGTCAGCGTCTCGGTAACCGACCGCGCAGGAAACAGCGGCAGCCAGTCATTGACCGTCACGGTCAATACCGCAGCGCCCCTTATCGGCATTAACAGCATTGCGGGCGATGATGTGATCAACGCCAGCGAAAAAGGAGCCGATCTCCAGATCACCGGCACCAGCGATCAGCCTGTTAATACCGCCATCACCGTAACGCTGAACGGGCAAAATTACACCACCACGACCGACGCCTCCGGCAACTGGAGCGTCACCGTTCCGGCATCGGCGGTAACCGCACTGGGCCAGGCCAACTACACGGTAACGGCGGCGGTAACCAGCAGTATCGGCAACAGCAACACCGCCAGCCATAACGTGCTGGTTGACAGCGCGCTGCCCGGCGTGACCATTAACCCGGTGGCAACCGACGATATTATTAACGCCGCCGAAGCAGGCGTCGCGCAAACCATCAGCGGGCAGGTTACTGGCGCGGAAGATGGCGACACGGTAACTATTACGTTGGGCGGTAATACTTATACGGCGACGGTGGGCAGCAATCTCACCTGGAGCGTGAGCGTTCCGGCGGCAGATATTCAGGCGCTGGGTAATGGCGATTTAACGGTGAGCGCCTCGGTCACCAATCAAAACGGCAACACCGGCAGCGGCTCGCGGGATATCACCATCGACGCCAATCTGCCCGGTCTGCGGGTCGATACGGTGGCGGGCGATGATGTGGTCAATATCATCGAGCATGGGCAGGCGCTGGTGATTACCGGCAGCAGCTCGGGGCTGGCTGAAGGCACGCTGCTTACCGTTACGATTAACAATGTGGAATACATCACTGCGGTGCAGGCCGATGGTAGCTGGAGCGTGGGCGTCACGGCGGCGCAGGTTAGCGCCTGGCCTGCGGGGACGGTGTCTATTGCTGTATCCGGGGAAAGTAGCGCCGGAAATCCGATAAGCATTACGCATCCGGTAACGGTGGATCTCACTCCGGCGGCTATCACCATCAACACTATCGCCACGGACGATGTGATTAACGGCGCAGAAAAAGGCGCTGATTTAACGCTTTCCGGCACCACCACGAATGTAGAAGCCGGGCAAACGGTCACCGTCACCTTTGGCGGGAAAAATTACACTGCCAGCGTGGCGAGCGATGGTAGCTGGAGTGCCACCGTTTCCGCTGCCGATTTAGCGTTATTAACCGATGGCAGCGCCTCCGCGCAGGCCAGCGTCAGCAATATTAACGGCAATAGCGCCTCGGCGGTGCATAACTACAGCGTCGACAGCAGTGCCCCGACCATCATTATCAATACCGTCGCCAGCGACAATATCGTCAACGCCAGCGAAGCCGATGCGGGTGTGACGGTGAGCGGCAGCACCACCGCTGAAGCGGGGCAGATTGTTACGGTAACGCTCAATAGCCCGACCGTGCAGACCTATCAGGCAACGGTGCAGGCGGACGGCAGCTGGAGCATCAATATTCCGGCGGCAGATCTTGAGGCATTGACCGATGGCAGCCACACCCTGACCGCCACGGTCAATGACAAAGCGGGCAACCCGGCGAGCACCACGCATAATCTGGCGGTGGATCTCACCGTTCCGGTACTTACCATCAACACCATTGCGGGCGACGATATTATTAACGCCGCCGAACACGGGCAGGCACTGGTGATTTCCGGTTCCAGCACTGGCGGAGAAGCGGGGGATGTCGTTAGCGTCACGCTAAACAATAAAACCTACACCACGACGCTGGATGCTTCCGGCAACTGGAGCGTCGGCGTTCCGGCGGCGGATGTCACCGCGCTGGGTAGCGGCCCGCAAACCATCACAGCTACCATTACCGACGCGGCAGGCAACAGCGATGATGCCAGCCGCACGGTCACCGTGAATCTCACCGCGCCAACCATTGGCATCAACACTATCGCCAGCGATGACGTGATTAACGCCACGGAAAAAGGCGCGGATCTGCAAATTACCGGCACCAGTAATCAACCCGCAGGCACCACGATAACGGTGACGCTGAACGGGCAAAATTACACCGCTACCACAGATGCTTCCGGCAACTGGAGTGCCACGGTGCCAGCCTCGGCTGTCAGTGCATTGGGTGAAGCCAACTACACAGTAACCGCGAACGTCACCGATACGGCAGGCAACAGCAACTCCGCCAGCCATAACGTGCTGGTCAACAGCGCCTTGCCTGCCGTCACCATTAACGCGGTGGCGACCGACGATATTATTAACGCTGCTGAATCCGGAAACGCGCAAACCATCAGCGGCCAGGTGACGGGCGCGGCGGCGGGCGATACGGTTACTGTTACGCTGGGTGGCAACACCTACACCGCCACGGTGCAGGCTAATTTAAGCTGGAGTGTCAGCGTTCCGGCGGCGGATATTCAGGCCATCGGCAACGGCTCTCTCACCGTAAACGCCTCGGTGACCAACGTCGTCGGCAATACCGGCAACGGCTCGCGCGATATCACGATCGACGCCAATCTGCCTGGCCTGCGGGTCGATACCGTGGCGGGCGATGATGTTATTAACAGCATTGAGCACAATCAGGCGCTGGTGATCACCGGCAGCAGCAGCGGATTAACGGCGGGAACGGCGTTAACGGTCGAGATTAACAACGTTACTTATGGCGCGACGGTATTAGCCGACGGCACGTGGAGCCTCGGTATTCCGGCGGCAGATGTCAGCAACTGGCCTGCGGGTACGGTGGATATTACGGTAAGCGGCACCAACAGCGCCGGAACAACCTCTACCATTACCCATCCGGTTACCGTCGATCTGGCGGCGGTTGCCATCACCATTAACACCCTTTCCGGCGATGATGTGATCAACGCCGTGGAGAAAGGCGAAACGCTGGTGGTGAGCGGCAGCACCAGCGGTGTCGAAGCCGGGCAGACAGTGACCGTCACCTTTGGCGGCAAAAGTTACACCACCACCGTTGAAGCCAACGGCAGCTGGACGGTGAATGTGCCGCCTGCCGATCTTGCTTCGCTGCCGGACGGCGCGGGCAACGTGCAGGCGAGCGTCAGTAATATTAACGGCAACAGCGCCCAGGCGGATCGCGCGTATAGCGTTGATGCCACCGCGCCGCTTGTGACCATCAACACCATCGCCAGCGACGATATCCTTAACGTGAGCGAAGCGGGCGCAGGGATCACCATCAGCGGCACCACCACGGCACAGGTCGGGCAGACGCTGACCGTCACGCTGAATAACAACACTTACCAGACCACCGTTCAGGCGGATGGCACCTGGAGCGTGAATGTTCCGGCAACGGATTTAAGCGGATTAACCGCCAGCAGTTATACCGTGACTGCGACGGTGAGCGACAAAGCGGGCAACCCGGCAAGCGCCGATCACGCGCTGGCGGTGGACGTTACCGCGCCGGATCTCACCATTAACACCGTCGCGGGCGATGACATTATCAACGCCATCGAACACGGGCAGGCGCTGGTGGTCAGCGGCACCAGCACGGGCGCGGCGGCGGGTGATGTGGTCACGGTTAACCTGAACGGTAAAAACTACACCACCACGCTGGACGCCTCCGGTAACTGGAGCGTGGGTATTCCGGCGGCGGATGTCACGGCGCTGTCAACCGGTAGCCAGACGATCACCGCCAGCCTGAGCGATCGCGCGGGCAACAGCGACAGCACGACTCACGATGTGACCGTTGATCTCAGCGGCCCGACGCTGAGCATCAATACCGTCTCCGGCGATGATATTATTAATAATGCGGAGAAAACTCAGGATCTGACCATCAGCGGCGGCTCCAGCGGTCTGGCGACTGGCACCACGGTCACCGTGATGTTGAACGGCCTGGCGTACAGCGCCACCACCGACGGTACCGGCAACTGGAGCGTTACCGTGCCCGCTTCGGCGGTTGGCGCACTGGGCGAGGCGGTATACCAGATTAGCGCCAGCGCCACCGACAGCGCGGGCAACAGCGGCAGCACCACCCATACGGTGAAGGTCGAATCGCTCCTGCCTGGGGTAATCATTAATACCGTGGCGGGCGATGACATTATCAACGCTGCTGAAATCGCCGTTAATCAGACCATTAGCGGCCAGGTCTCGGGAACGGCGGTTGCGGGGAATACGGTGATTGTCACCATTGGCGGCAATCAATACACCGCCATCGTGCAGTCAGATTTAAGCTGGAGCGTCAGCGTACCTGCGAACGTTTTGCAGGCGCTGGGCAACGGTGAACTGACCATCAGCGCCTCGGTGACTAATGGCGTGGGTAATACTGGCACCGCAACGCACGACATCGTGATAGACGCCAACCTGCCAGGTCTGCGGGTCGATACCGTGGCAGGCGATGATGTGATTAACAGCATTGAGCACACTCAGGCGCTGGTGGTCACCGGTAGCAGTAGCGGACTGGCAGCAGGCGCGGCGTTGACGGTAGTGATCAACGGCGTCACCTATGGCGCAACGGTACTCGTCGATGGCACCTGGAGCGTCGGTGTTCCGGCGGTAGATGTCACAAACTGGCCTGCGGGGACGGTCAATATTGCCGTCTCTGGCACTAACACTGCCGGAACCACAACCAGCATTACTCATCCGGTCACGGTCGATCTCGCGGCCGTGGCGATCACCATCAACCCCCTTTCCACTGACGATGTGATTAACGCCGCCGAAAAAGGCAGCGATTTGCAGCTCTCCGGCACCACCTCCGGCGTGGAAGCGGGGCAGACCATCACCGTTATCTTCGGTGGCAAAAGCTACACCACCACGGTTGCCGCGGATAATAGCTGGGGGCTGACGATCCCAGCCGCCGATCTCGCAACCTTGCCAGACGGCGCAGCAAACGTCCAGGCCAGCGTCAGCAATGTCGCTGGCAACAGCGCCCAGGCAACGCATGCATACAGCGTTGATGCCACTGCACCCTCCGTCACCATCAACACCATCGCCACGGACGATATTCTTAACGCCGCCGAAGCGGGATCGGCGCTGACCATCAGCGGCACCAGCACGGCAGAAGCCGGGCAGACGGTGACCGTGACACTTAACGGCGTTAATTACAGCGGCAACGTGCAGGCAGACGGAAGCTGGAGCGTCAGCGTCCCGACCGGCGATTTAGCTAACCTCACTGCCAGCCCCTATACGGTGAGCGCAGCGGTCAGCGACAAAGCCGGAAATCCGGCTTCAGCAACACATAATCTGACGGTGGACCTTGCCGCTCCGGTTGTCACCATTAACACGGTGGCGGGCGATGACATCATCAACGCCACGGAACATTCTCAGGCGCAGATTATCAGCGGCTCGGCAACGGGCGCGACGACCGGTAACACGGTTTCCGTGACCATTGGCACGACTACCTATACCACCGTGCTGGACGCCAACGGCAACTGGAGCATCGGTGTGCCTGCCAGCGTGATTTCCGCACTGGCGCAGGGGGATGTGACCATTACCGCCACGGTCACCGACTCCGCAGGCAACAGCGGCACGGCCTCGCACAGTGTCAGCGTGGCGCTCGGCGCTCCGGTACTTAGCATTAACACCATTGCCGTCGACGACATCATTAATGCCACGGAGAAAAGCGCGGATCTGGCGATTTCCGGCACCAGCGACCAGCCTGCGGGCACGCAGATAACCGTTACGCTCAACGGGCAAAATTACACCACCACTGCCGATGCATCCGGTAACTGGAGCGTGACCGTTCCGGCGTCACGGGTGAGCGCCCTCGGTGAAGCCACTTACACGGTGACCGCCGCCGCTACTGACTCTGATGGCAACAGCGGTTCCGCCAACCATAACGTGCAGGTTAATACCGCGCTGCCGGGCGTCACCATTAACGTTGTCGCGAGCGACGATATTATTAACGCTGCCGAAGCGGGCGCGGGCCAGAGCATCAGCGGGCAGGTGACGGGCGCGGCAGCGGGCGACACGGTAACCGTCACGCTCGGCGGGGCGACGTACACTGCCACGGTGCAGGCGAATTTAAGCTGGAGTATTAATGTTCCGGCCTCCGCGCTACAGGCGTTGGGCAACGGTGAGCTGACCATTTCGGCTTCGGTAACGAACAGCGTAGGCAATACCGGCAACGGCACGCGCGAAATCACCATAGACGCGAATCTCCCCGGTCTGCGGGTCGATACCGTGGCGGGCGATGATGTGGTCAATATCATCGAGCACGGACAGGCGCTGGTGATTACCGGCAGCAGTTCCGGTCTGGCGACGGGCAGTAACGTCACGCTGACCATTAACGGGCAAACCTATGTTGCGGCGGTGCTGGCGGATGGCTCATGGAGCGTCGGCGTTCCGGCGGTGGATGTCAGCGCCTGGCCTGCGGGGACGGTCACGATTACGGCGAGCGGTAGCACCACAGCCGGAAATTCGGTCAGCGTTACGCATCCGGTGACTGTCGATCTCTCGGCGATTGCCGTCAGCATCAACGCCATTACCGCCGATGATGTGATTAACGCTGCTGAAAAAGGCGCGGCGTTAACGCTCACCGGCAGCACTTCTGGTGTCGAAGCCGGACAAACGGTCACCGTGACCTTTGGCGGCAAAACTTACACTGCAAGCGTCGCGGCTAACGGTTCCTGGAGTACCACGGTTCCGGCGGCAGATATGGCAGCCCTGCGTGATGGCGATGCCAGCGCACAGGCCAGCGTCAGCAATGTTAACGGCAACAACGCCACTACTACCCACGCTTACAGCGTCGATGCCAGCGCGCCAACGGTGGCCATTAACACTATTGCAGGCGACGATATTCTTAACGCCGCCGAAGCGGGTGCTGCGCTGACTATCACTGGCAGCAGCACGGCGGAAGCGGGGCAGACGGTGACCGTCACCCTCAATGGCGAAAACTATACTGGCACGGTTCAAACGGACGGTAGCTGGAGCGTCAGCGTACCGCCAGCCGACGTAAGCGCCCTGACCGCCAGCAACTACACCGTTAGCGCGGCGGTGAGCGACAAAGCCGGAAACCCGGCCTCGGTTAACCACAACCTGACGGTGGATACTTCCGTTCCGGTTGTCACCATCAACACGGTGGCGGGCGATGATGTGATCAACGCGACGGAACACGCCCAGGCGCAGATTATCAGCGGCTCCGCCACGGGTGCGGCAACCGGCAGCACCGTGACGGTGACTATCGGCAGCAGCACCTTCACCACGGTGCTGGATGCCAGCGGTAACTGGAGCGTCGGCGTTCCGGCAAGCGTCGTCTCGGCGCTGGCGAACGGCACGGTGACAATTAACGCCAGCGTCACCGATGCCGCCGGAAACAGCGGCAGCGCTACGCATCTGGTGACGGTCAATACTGGCCTTCCGTCAATTACCTTTAACGCCATCAGCGGCGATAACGTCCTGAACGCCGATGAAAAAGGCCAGCCGTTGACCATTAGCGGTAGCAGTACGGGGTTGGCGACCGGCGCACAGGTTACCGTCACACTCAACGGTCATAACTACAGCGCCACCACCGACGCGGCGGGCAACTGGACGTTAACCGTGCCGGTGAGCGATCTGGCGGCTTTAGGCCAGGCCAACTATATCGTCAGCGCCAGCGCCACCAGTGTGGCAGGCAACACCGCCAGCAGCCAGGCGAATTTACTGGTCGATAGCGGCCTGCCGGGTGTCACCATCGACACCGTGGCAGGCGACGATATTATCAACGCCGCCGAAGCCGGGGACGATCAAACCATCAGCGGGGTGGTGACTCGCGCCGCCGCTGGCGATACGGTTACCGTCACGCTGGGCGGCAACACTTACACCACCACGGTACAGAGCAACTTAAGCTGGAGCGTCACCGTTCCGGCAGCCGATCTCCAGGCATTGGGCAATGGTGATTTGACCATTACAGCCTCAGTTACTAACGCGAATGGCAATACCGGCAGCGGCACGCGGGATATCACCATTGACGCTAACCTGCCAGGGCTGCGCGTGGATACGGTGGCGGGCGATGATATTGTCAACAGCATTGAACACGGGCAGGCGCTGGTAATCACCGGCGGCAGTAGCGGCCTGAATGCAGGCGCAGCGCTGACGGTCGCCATCAACGGTGTGGCCTATGCCGCCACGGTACAGGCAGACGGGAGCTGGAGCGTTGGCATTCCGGCGGCAAGCGTCAGTGCATGGCCTGCGGGGCCGTTAACCGTTGAAGTTACAGGACAGAGCAGCGCCGGAAATCCGGTCAGCGCCAGCCATCCGTTCACCGTCGATTTAACGGCGGTGGCAATCAGCATCAACACCGTTGCCAGCGACGACGTAATTAACGCCGCCGAAAAAGGCACTGGTCTGACCCTTTCCGGCAGCACCAGCGGGATTGAAAGCGGGCAAACCGTTACCGTCATCTTTGGCGGTAAAACCTACACCGCAAGCGTCGCCGCCAACGGAAGCTGGAGTGTGAACGTTCCGGCGGCAGATCTGGCAACTCTGCCAGACGGCGCGGCGAACGTGCAGGCCAGCGTTAGCAGCGCGAGCGGTAACAGCGCCTCGGCGACCCATGCGTACAGCGTTGACGCCAGCGCGCCGACGCTCACCATTAACACCATTGCCAGCGACGATATTCTTAACGCCACGGAGGCGGGAAGCCCGCTCACCATCAGCGGCACCAGCACCGCCGAAACCGGGCAGACGGTCACCGTCACCCTTAACGGCGCAACCTACAGCGGTAATGTGCAGGCAGACGGTAGCTGGAGCGTCAGCGTTCCCCCTTCAGCCTTAGGCGCGCTGAGCGCAAGCAATTACACCGTCAGCGCCACGGTCAACGACAAAGCGGGCAACCCCGGCAGCGCCAGCCATAATCTGGCGGTAGACACCACCGCGTCGGTTCTCACCATTAACACTGTGGCGGGCGATGACATTATCAACGATGCCGAACATGCGCAGGCGCTGGTGATCTCCGGCACCAGCACGGGCGGGGAAGCGGGCGATGTGGTGAGCGTTGTGCTCAACGGCAAAACCTACACCACCACCCTGGATGCCTCCGGCAACTGGAGCGTTGGCGTTCCAGCGGCGGATGTTGCGGCACTCGGTAGCGGTGCGCAGACCATCACCGCCAGCGTCAGCGATCGGGCAGGCAACAGCGACGACGCCAGCCGCACCGTGACCGTCAGCCTCAGCGCGCCAGTGATTAGCATCAACACCATCGCGGGCGATGATGTGATCAACGCGATGGAAAAAGGATCCGATCTGGCGCTTTCCGGCACCAGCGATCAGCCTGCGGGTACGGCGATCACCGTTACGCTGAACGGACAAAACTACAGCGCCACCACTGACGCCTCCGGCAACTGGAGCGTTACCGTGCCCGCCTCGGCGGTCAGTGCGCTGGGCGAAGCCACCTACAGCGTCACGGCGAGCGTCACCAATGCTCAGGGTAACAGCAGCACCGCCAGCCATAACGTGCAGGTCAATACCGCGCTACCGGGCGTCACCATTAATCCGGTAACGACGGACGATATTATTAACGCCGCAGAAGCAGGCAGCGCGCAAACTATCAGCGGCCAGGTAACCGGTGCGGCGGCGGGCAGCACCGTCACCGTTGAACTGGGCGGTAAAACTTACACCGCCACCGTCCAGGCTGATTTAAGTTGGAATGTGAGCGTACCTGCCGCCGACTGGCAGGCGCTGGGTAACGGTGAGTTAACGGTTAATGCCTCGGTGACCAACGCCGTTGGCAACACCGGTAGCGGCACGCGCGATATCACCATCGATGCCAGTCTGCCAGGTCTGCGGGTGGATACCGTTGCGGGCGATGATGTGGTCAATATCATCGAACACGCTCAGGCACAGGTGATCACCGGCAGCAGCTCCGGCTTTGCCGCAGGTACGGCGTTGACCGTAGTGATAAATAATCAAACTTACGCCGCCACGGTGCTGGCGAACGGTAGCTGGAGCGTTGGCGTTCCTGCGACGGATGTCAGTAACTGGCCTGCGGGAACGCTGAATATTACCGTTAGCGGCGCGAACAGTGCCGGAACGCAAACCAGCATTACCCATCCGCTGACCGTTGATCTCACCACCGTCGCCGTCAGCATAAACAGCATCACCAGCGATGATGTGATTAACGCCGCCGAAAAAGGCGCGGCGCTAACGCTCTCCGGCAGCACGTCCGGCGTCGAAGCGGGGCAAACCGTTACCATTACTTTTGGCGGTAAAACCTACACCACCACGGTGGCGGCAAACGGTAGCTGGAGCACCACCGTTCCGGCGGCGGATATGGCGGCCCTGCGTGACGGCGATGCCAGCGCCCAGGTGCGGGTGACTAACGTCAACGGCAACAGCGCCACGGCAACGCATGAATACAGCGTCGATAGCGCCGCGCCAACGGTCACCATCAACACCATTGCCAGCGATAACATCATCAATGCCAGCGAAGCGGCGGCGGGCGTAACGGTGTCCGGCACCAGCACGGCGCAAACCGGGCAGACGCTCACCGTCACGCTTAATGGCACTAACTACCAGACCACGGTGAAGGCAGACGGCAGCTGGAGCTTAACGCTGCCCGCCAGCGACTTAACCGCGCTTGCCAATAACGGCTACACCCTGACCGCCACGGTCAGCGATCAGGCGGGTAACCCTGGCAGCGCCAGCAAAGGTGTGACCGTCGATACCACCGCGCCCGTCATCAGTTTCAACACCGTGGCGGGCGATGATGTGATTAACAACGTCGAACACACTCAGGCGCAGATTATCAGTGGCACCGCCACGGGCGCGGTGGCGGGCGACCGCCTGGTGGTGACCATCGCCGGGCAGCAGTATGTCACCAGCACCGATGCCAGCGGCAACTGGAGCGTTGGCGTGCCTGCCAGCGTGATTTCCGGCCTTGCGGACGGCACGGTGACCATCAGCGCCACCATTACCGATAGCGCAGGCAACAGCAGCACGCAGACGCACAACGTGCAGGTAAACACGGCGGCAGTGTCGCTCTCGGTCAGCACCATCAGCGGCGATAATATTATTAACGCCGCCGAAGCGGGCAGTGCGCTGACCCTGATCGGCACAGGAACGAACTTTGCCGCAGGTACAGTAGTGACCGTATTGCTTAACGGCAAAGGCTACAGCGCTACCATTCAGAACAACGGGAGCTGGAGTGTGAACGTGCCTGCGGCGGACGTTGCAGCACTGGCGGATGGCACCAGCTACACGGTTAGCGCCTCCGCGCAGGACAGCGCCGGAAACAGCGCCACGGCCTCGCGCAGCGTGGCGGTGGATCTCACCGCGCCGGTTATCAGCATCAACACCGTTTCGACGGACGACCGACTCAACGCCGCCGAACAACAGCAGCCGTTAACCCTTAACGGCTCGACCAGCGCGGAAGTAGGGCAGACGGTCACCGTCACCTTTGGCGACAAAACCTATACCGCCACGGTTGCCGCCAATGGCACCTGGGCGCTTAACGTGCCTGCGGCGGATCTTGCCGCGCTCGGGCAGGGCGCGCAGACTATTACCGCCAGCGTGAACGATCGCGCGGGCAATCCCGGTCAAACCACGCACGCCCTAACCGTCGATACCGTTGCGCCCACGGTGACCATCGCCACGGTGGCGGGTGACGATATTATCAACAACGCCGAGCAGCTTGCCGGGCAGACCATCAGTGGCACCACCACCGCTGAAGTGGGCCAGACGGTGACCGTCACCTTTAACGGTCAGAGCTGGACTGCAACGGTCGGCAGCGGCGGAAGCTGGTCGGTGTTTATTCCGGCGCAGCAGTTTGCCGGATTAAGCGACGGCAGCTACACCATTAGCGCGACGGTTAGCGATCAGGCCGGAAACCCCGGCAGCGCCAGCCGTGGCGTGACGCTGAACGGCGACGTCCCCTCCGTCACCATCAACACCTTTGCGGGCGATGATGTGGTGAATGCAGCGGAGCACGGCTCGTCGCTGGTGATCAGCGGCACCACCACCGCACCCATCGGGCAGACGCTGACCCTGACTTTAAACGGCAAAACCTACACCACTACGGTGCAAACGGGCGGTAGCTGGAGCTACACCCTCGGCAGCGCCGATGTCACCGCGCTGGCGGACGGCAATGCCTATGTGATTAACGCCTCGGTGAGCAACGCCATTGGCAATACCGGTAGCAGCAATCACACCATTACTGTCGATCTCAGCGCCCCGGCGATGGGCATTAATATCGATTCCCTGCAAGCCGACACTGGGCTTAGCGCCAGCGACTTTATCACCAGCGTCAGTCCGGTGGTGGTCAACGGCTCGCTCACCGCCGCGCTTGCCAGTAACGAGACGGCGCAAATCAGTATCGACGGCGGCGTAACCTGGACCACGCTCACCGTTACCGGCACGACCTGGCGCTATAACGACAGCCGCACGCTGACCGATGGCAACTATCTCTATCAGGTGCGGGTGATTGACGCAGCGGGCAACGTCGGTGCCACCGACAGCCAGAATGTGGTGATCGACACCACCGCGCCAGACCCAGCGGTGAAAACCATCGCCATTAGCGCGATCACCACCGATACGGGCTTGATCACTAACGATTTTGTCACCAGCGACACGACGCTTGCGGTGAGCGGCACGCTGGGCGCGGCGCTTTCTGCTGGTGAGTTCGCGCAAATCAGTATCGACGGCGGCACCACCTGGCAGAACCTGTCAGTAAGCGGCTTAACCTGGACCTGGCTTGACGGGCGGACGCTGACCGATGGCAACTACAACTATCAGGTGCGGGTTATCGACACCGCCGGAAATATCGGCGCGACCGCCAGCCAGATAGTCACTGTGGACACCACCGCGCCGCTGGCGAGCAAAACCATCGCCATTGCTGGCATCAGCGATGACACCGGGTTAAGTAGCAGCGATTTTGTTACTCGCGACACCACGCTGACCGTGCGCGGCACGCTCGGCGCGGCGCTTGCCGCCGATGAACGGGCGCAAATCAGCCTCGACGGCGGTGTCACCTGGACCACGTTAACCGTTATCGGCACCAGCTGGAGCTATGCCGATGGTCGCACACTGACCGACGGCACCTGGAACTACACGGTGCGGGTGGTGGATCTGGCGGGGAACGTTGGGCAGACCGCAACGCAAAATGTGGTGGTCGACACCACCAGCCCGGAAGCGGCGAAAAGTATCACCATTACCGGTATCAGCGATGACACCGGAGCCAGCAGCAGCGATTTTATTACCAGCGACACCTCGCTTACCGTGCGCGGCGTATTGGGGGCGGCGCTCGGCGCTAACGAGTTCGCGCAAATCAGTACCGACAACGGCGCAACCTGGGTGAACGTGACCGTCGCCGCAGACGGCCTTAACTGGAGTTACGTTGACGGACGCACGCTCACCAACGGCACCACCACCTGGCAGGTGCGGGTGGTCGATCTGGCGGGCAACGTTGGCGCAACCGGCAGCCAGTCGGCGCAGATTGACACCGTGAACCCGGCGCAGGTGCTCACCATCGCCAGCATCAGCACCGACACGGGGAGTTCGGCAACTGACTTTATCACCAGCGATACCTCGCTCACGCTGACCGGTTCGCTGGGGGCGGGGCTTGCCAGCGGCGAAGTGGCGCAGATTAGCCTCGACGGCGGCGCGACCTGGATCACGCTCACCACCAACGGCACGCAGTGGACCTACACCGACGGCCGCACGCTGACCGACGGCAGCTACGTTTATCAGGTGCGGGTGCTGGATCTGGCGGGAAATACCGGTCCGGTGGTGTCGAAAACGGTGGTGGTCGATACGATTAACCCCACCGCGACGCCGACCATTGTGTCGTACACTGATGACGTCGGGCAGCGGCAGGGGACATTAAGCAGTTCGCAGGCCACCGACGACACTACGCCGTTGCTGAACGGCGTGCTCTCCGGCCCGCTTGCCAGCGGTGAAGTGGTTTACCTCTACCGTAACGGCCTGCTGTTAGGCGCGGTAACGATGGTAGGCGCACTGAACTGGACCTACAGCGACAGCGGGCTGGTGAGCGGTGCCTACACCTACAGCGCGCGAGTGGTGGATCTGGCGGGGAATATCACCTCCTCCAGTGATTTTGTCCTGACGGTCGATACCTCTATTCCGACCACGCTGGCGCAAATTACCAGCCAGACCACGCGCGATACCACGCCGATTATCAGCGGGGTGATCACGGCGGCACTCGCCAGCGGGCAGTATGTTGAAGTGGTGATCAATGGCAAAACCTACACCTCTGAACCGGGCGGTGCGGTGGTAGTCGATCCGGCGCACAACACCTGGTATGTGCAACTGCCGGATACCGATGCGCTGACAGTTTCCGCGACCGCCTATACCGTTACTGCGCAGGTAAAAAGCTCGGCGGGCAACGGCAATAACGCCAATATTAGCAACGGCACGGTGACGGTTAACGCGGCGATTGATTACACACCGACCTGGACCACCACCAGCAAAACCACCGCCTGGGGGCTGACCTACGGCCTCGACTCGCACGGGATGTGGACGGTGCTGGCAAACCAGCAGGTAATGCAATCGACTGACCCACTCACCTGGTCGAAGACCGCGCTGACGCTGTATCAGAGCGGCAACAACTACGCCACCAGCTCCATCGCCGATTACGACCGTAACGGTACGGGCGATCTGTTTATTACCCGTGATGACTACGGTACGGGGTATATCAACGGCTTTACCAATAACGGCGACGGCACCTTTTCCAGCGCTATTCAGGTCACCGTCGGCACGCTGACGTGGTACGGCTCGATTGTGGCATTTGATAAAGAGGGCGACGGCTATCTCGACTTTTGGATTGGCGACGCGGGCGGGCCGGACTCCAACACCTTCCTGTGGAACAACGCAGGTACGCTGGTAGGCAACTCCACCACGTCGAACAGCGGCGGTAGCGCTACGGTGGGCGGGGCGGTGACGGGGTATCTTTCGCTTAACGAAGGTTCCGGCGTCGATCTGAATAATGACGGCAGGATCGACCTGGTTCAGCACACCTACAACCTGAACAACTATTACACGCTATCTTCGCTCATCAACCAGGGGAATGGCACGTTTGTCTGGGGGCAGAACACCACCAATACCTTCCTGAGCGGGGCGGGCAGTGGCGCTATGAGCAGCAGCGTTTCCATGACCTGGGCAGATTTCGATGGTGACGGCGATATGGATCTCTTCCTGCCTGCCAGCCAGGGAAGAGCTAACTACGGCTCCCTGTTATTCAACACCAACGGCGTGCTGGGCAGTCCGGTGGCGGTGGGGGCAACGGCAACCACCTATGCCAGCCAGTTTAGCGTGGCGGTGGACTGGAACCATGACGGTCTGATGGATATCGCCCGTATCGCCCAGACCGGACAATCGTATCTTTATACCAACGTCAGCAACGCCAGCAACTGGACACAATCGGCCCTCGGAAGCAGTCAGAGCGGCACTACCAGCGGCGTGGCGGCAATGGACTACGACTGGGACGGCGCGGTGGATGTGCTGGTGACTAAACAGTCGGGCAGCGTCTATCTTATTCGCAACACCAACACGGTGAGCTACGGCACCTCGCTGCACCTGCGCATCACCGATCCTAACGGCATTAACGTCTATTACGGCAATACCGTAAAACTGTACAACTCGGCGGGAGTGCTGGTCGCCACGCAAATCATCAACCCGCAGTCGGGTATGGGCGTCAACGACACCTCGGCGCTGGTCAATTTCTACGGGCTGAACGCCGGAGAAACTTACAACGCCGTGCTGATCAAATCCACCGGCACCACCGCCAGCAATATCGACCAGACGGTCAACACCAGCTGGGGCGGCTTACAGGCCACCGATGCCACCCACGCTTACGACCTCAGCGCTGAAGCGGGCACCGCGAGCAACAACGGCAAGTTCGTCGGCACGGGCTATAACGACACCTTCTTTGCCACTGCAGGCACCGACACTTACGACGGTTCCGGCGGCTGGGTGTACAGCTCCGGCACCGGAACGTGGCTTGCGAACGGCGGCATGGACGTGGTTGATTTCCGCCTCTCGACGGTGGGTGTGACCGCAAATTTAAGCGTCACCACCGCGCAGGCTACCGGTTTTAACACCTCGACATTTACCAATATCGAAGGGATATCCGGCTCGAATTTTAACGACACTCTGACTGGCAGCAGCGGCGATAACCAACTGGAAGGGCGCGGCGGCAACGACACCCTTAACATCGGCAACGGCGGTCACGACACCTTGCTCTATAAACTGCTCAACGCCAGCGACGCCACCGGCGGCAACGGCTCAGACGTGGTGAATGGCTTTACGGTAGGGACATGGGAAGGCACCGCCGATACCGATCGCATTGATATTCGCGAGCTGTTGCAGGGCAGTGGCTACACCGGCAACGGCAAAGCCAGCTACGTCAACGGCGTAGCAACGCTGGATGCGCAGGCCGGAAATATCGGTGATTTTGTCAAAGTCACCCAGAGCGGCAGCGACACCATCGTGCAGATCGACCGCGACGGCACGGGCGGCACTTTTGCGACAACTAACGTGGTCACGCTGACGGGCGTGCATACCGACCTTGCCACTTTGCTGGCGAATCATCAGTTGATGGTGGTGTAGAGAATGAAAAAAAATGCCCAGTCCGTGGAAGCCTGGCTGGAGGCGATGATCGCCGTGGCGCGTTATTACCGCCTCGATTTTTCTCAGGAGAACGTGCGCGCAACCGTCAACTGGGAGCGCGACAGCAAGCGGGAAGAGTTGCTCACCGATATGGCGCGGCAGTTGGGAATGGGGTTACGGCTGGTGGAGTTTTCCGCCGATTCGCTTAACCCGTGGCGACTGCCGTTGATCGCCGTGTTCGATAATCAGCAGATTGGCGTGATCACCCGCCGCGATAACCACGACAATATCAGCGTTCAGTTCAGCGGTGACGAAGGGCTGGAAACCACGCTTAACGTCGCGGATATTGAAGATAAAATCGTCGAACTGGCGCTACTGCGCCCGCTCAGCGCCATCCCCGACGCGCGCGTGGATGACTATATTCGCCCGTATCAGGCGAACTGGTTCTGGAATCTGTCGCTGAAAGACTGGCGGCGTTATGGCGATATTATGCTGGCCTCACTGGTGGCGAACGTGCTGGCGCTGGCGGCGATGATTTTCTCGATGCAGGTTTACGACAGGGTGGTTCCGGCGCAGTCCTACCCGACGCTGTGGGTGCTGTTCGCCGGGGTGATGATGGCGATCCTGTTTGAATTCTGTATGCGCATGGTGCGCACGCACCTTTCCGATGTGATCGGCAAGCGGGCGGATCTGCGCATTTCGGATCGCGTTTTTGGTCACGCATTACGGCTGAAAAATAACGTGCGATCGAAATCCACCGGATCGTTTATCTCGCAGATCCGCGAACTGGAATCGGTGCGGGAGCTGATCACCTCCACCACCATTGGTGCAGTGGCGGATCTGCCGTTCTTCCTGCTGTTTGTCTTTATTTTGTGGATGATTGGTGGCTGGCTGGTGCTGGTGGTTTTGCTGGCGCTGCCCTTGCTGGTGATCCCCGGCCTGCTGGTACAACGCCCGCTGGCGCGGCTGGCGAACGAAGGGATGCGCGAGTCGGCGGTGCGTAACGCTACGCTGGTGGAAGCCGTGCAGTCGATTGAAGACATTAAACTGCTGCGCGCTGAACAGCGTTTTCAGAATCAGTGGAATCACACTAACGACGTGGCCTCGTCCATCAGCATGAAGCAACGTTTTCTCACCGGGCTACTGCTCACCTGGACCCAGGAAGTGCAGTCCATCGTCTACGTGGTGGTGCTGTTGGTGGGCTGCTTTATGGTAATGAACGGCGACATGACCACCGGCGCGCTGGTCGGGACGACGATCCTGGCTTCGCGCACCATCGCGCCGCTGTCGCAGATATCCGGCGTGCTCTCGCGCTGGCAGCAGGCGAAAGTAGCGCGTAATGGCCTTGATGAACTGATGAAGCGCCCGGTGGATCAGCCGGAACACGGCAAACTGGTGCATAAAGCGGTGCTGCACGGCAATTATCAGTTCAGCAACGCTATCTTTTATTACGACGAAGAAGAGAAAATTGCCGATGTGGCGATTGGCAAACTCAACATTCAGGCCGGAGAGAAAATCGCCATTCTTGGGCGCAACGGCGCGGGTAAATCAACGCTACTGCAAATGCTCGCCGGAATGCGTATCGCCCAGCAGGGGCAGGTGCTGCTGGATAACATCAGCATCGGTCAGCTTGATCCGGCGGATCTGCGCCGCGACATGGGGCTGCTGAGCCAGACCGGGAGACTCTTTTTCGGTTCGCTGCGGGAAAACCTGACGATGGGGATGCCGGAAGCCAGCGATGAAGATATCGAACGCGCGTTAACCCTCAGCGGGGCGCTGCCCTTTGTGCAGAAGCAGAAAAACGGCCTCAACTACATGATTCAGGAAGGGGGATTTGGCCTCTCTGGTGGTCAGCGGCAAACGCTGCTGCTGGCGCGGCTACTCATCTCTCAACCCAATATCGTGCTGCTCGATGAACCCAGCGCCTCGCTGGACGAAATGGCGGAAGCGTATTTAATCGAACAACTGAAACAGTGGATTGGGCATCGCACGCTGGTCATCGCCACTCACCGCACGGCGATGCTGCAACTGGTGGACCGCATTATCGTGATGGATCAGGGGCGGATTGTGATGGATGGCGCGAAAGAGGCCATTTTGCGTGAACAGAGCGAACCCACGACGCGACGGGTGGTGTTGCAGGAGAAGAATAAGGGGTCTGCCGCATGAATGGACAACTGCAATACAACCGTGGCCTGACTGAACCCCGCCTGCCGCGTTCGGCGCTGGCGGTACGCGTTACCGCTGTGATGCTGCTCTGTTTTCTCGGCTGGGCGTGGTACTTCCAGCTTGATGAAGTCACCACCGGCAGCGGCACGGTAGAACCTTCCGGGCGCGAACAGGTGGTGCAGTCGCTGGAAGGCGGAATTCTGTATCATCTCGACGTCAAGGTTGGCGATATTGTTGAACAGGGCCAGCCGCTGGCGCAGCTTAACCGCACCAAAACGGAATCCGACGTCCAGGAAGCAATGTCGCGGCTGTACGCGGCGCTGGCAACCTCGGCGCGGCTGCGGGCGGAAGTGAGTAATAAACCGCTGGTCTTCCCTGACGAACTGAATAAATTCCCCGAACTTATCGAGTCGGAAACGGCGTTGTACAACACTCGCCGCGACGGGTTGAACAAAGCCACCACCGGGCTGACGCAGGGGATTAGTCTGGTCAACCGTGAACTGGCGATGACCCAGCCACTGGTCAAACAGGGGGCGGCGAGCAGCGTCGAAGTGCTGCGCCTGCAACGTCAGGCCAATGAACTGGAAAACAAACTCAGCGACGTGCGCACGCAATACTACGTACAGGCGCGCGAAGAGTTAGCGAAAGCCAATGCGGAAGTAGAAACCCAGCGTTCGGTGATCCGTGGACGGGAAGACTCCCTCACCAGGCTCAACTTTACCGCGCCGGTGCGAGGCATTGTTCAGGACATTGACGTCACCACGGTTGGCGGCGTTATTGCCCCCGGTGGTAAACTGATGACCATCGTGCCGCTGGATGAGCAACTGCTGATCGAGGCAAAAATCTCCCCGCGCGATGTGGCGTTTATCCATCCGGGGCAAAAATCGCTGGTGAAAATAACCGCCTACGATTACTCCATCTACGCCGGCCTGCCGGGAGAAGTGGCGGTGATATCACCAGACACCGTGCAGGATGAAGTGCGGCGCGATGTTTATTACTATCGGGTGTACATTCGCACTTTCAGCAACCATCTGGAAAATAAACATAAACAGCAGTTTCCGATATTTCCCGGCATGGTGGCGACGGTCGATATCCGCACCGGCAAAAAAAGCGTGCTGGATTATCTGTTGAGACCCTTTAATAAAGCACAGGAGGCGTTGCGCGAACGATGAACATTAGCGATGTAGCAAAAATTACCGGCCTGACCAGCAAAGCCATTCGCTTCTATGAAGAGAAGGGGCTGGTGACGCCGCCGATGCGCAGCGAAAATGGTTATCGAACCTACACGCAGCAGCATCTCAACGAACTGACCTTACTGCGCCAGGCGCGCCAGGTGGGCTTTAACCTGGAAGAGAGCGGCGAACTGGTGAATCTGTTTAACGACCCACAGCGTCACAGCGCCGATGTAAAACGGCGCACGCTGGAGAAGGTAGCGGAGATCGAACGGCACATTGAGGAGCTGCAATCCATGCGCGACCAGCTACTGGCGCTGGCGAATGCCTGCCCTGGTGATGACAGCGCCGACTGCCCGATTATCGAAAATCTCTCCGGCTGCTGTCATCATCGGGCGGGGTGAAAATCAGTTAATCCCCGTTTGCACCGAAAGAATATGCTGCAAACTTTCTACCATTATGCGCCCCGATTGAAATAAGCCTTCCTGGATTTCGTTGTTAACATTCACAGCGTGAACCAGGGAGGCTAATAACACCACTTGCAAGAAGGCAAAAATAAACGCACCGATAATCATAATATGCGTCAGGGGGATTTTCCTTTGCTCCTTCATTTTAAATAACCCACAAACTGACCTTCCTTCATTAAGGCGACTTTTCCCGTGTGGTGATAAACAATGACGTTATAAAGACCTGACTGATAAACAGTGGCATCTTTATTGTCTTCATCAATTGCACATAATGAATCATTGAGATAAGCAAAGTTCTTACTGCTCATTCTAAAGGTCATGCCAAATCCTTTATAAATAGATTTTTTAGCGGCCTGGGCATGTTGTGCGGCTTCTGCATTTTTAAATGCCTGCGCCTCGGATGCACTTAAAATAGCCGTCTGACGCTGTTGTTCTGCGAGATAACAGGTGTCATGGCTGACGCCCTGCGCCTGGCAATCTGCGATGCGGGAAGTGGGTGAACTACAGCCAGCCAGTAATATAACCGCCAGCAGGGAAAACGATTTAATGGAACTATTCATCATTGTTAACCTTAAATAATGTACGGAAAATTGCGAATAAGAAATTGCTGTTAAAATTAGAACGAATATCCCACGCCGACACCCGCACCGAAATCAGATTGTGTATCCGCAGAAATACCTGCTTTAAGTACCGTATGCGTTCCGGCATTAAAAGATGTTCCTACAGACACCGCAGATTCACCGTTGAAGGTTCCCGCTCCCGCTGACACCATCATCAAGTCACCGGTTTTCACCTGTGGTTGTGAGGCGATAGCGATGGCTGATGCAGTTCCCGCATTGGCTTCTTTACGATTGTCCTCAACTTCGTTTTTCAGAGAATCGAAATGGTTATTGAGCGTGTTAATTTGTTGGCTGTTATCTGCGACCCGTTTTTGCGTGTTGGTTAACTGTTGCTGCGTTTGTGCGGAATCTTGTCTCAGACTTTCAATTTGCTCATGTGCCTGGACAGACTTCTGCGCCAGACTTTGCATTTGTTTATCGTATTGAGCCCTTTCTTTTTGCTGTTGTGCTGCCACATCGGTTGTCAGTGCATTCATTTTCTGCCCTTGTTCCGTGGTAGTGCGCTGATTAGCCTCATTTTGAGCCGCCAGCCTGGCATTAATCATCTCCTGATAATGCGCGGTATTTTGCGTATCTCCAGTCGCGGCGAGCGTTTTTTGTGTGGCTACGATCTGCGCCTGTTGCTCTGTAATTTGCGTTTGCTGGGCATCAGTTACCGCAGACTGTCGGGCGTTGATCATGCTCTGATAACGGGCGGTTGTCTGTACATCACCTGTAGCGGCAACGGTTTTTTGTCCTGCGTCAGGATCTGTCTGGACAGGGGGAGTCTGAGTGGTATCAGGTGTTTCAGAAGGGATGTAGTGATGTTCAGTCAAATAGGTATACGCAGCGGGGCTGTTGTCTGTGCGTTCTAAAAAGCGGGTAATCTTCTGCTCAATCTCCGATTGCGACATGCCAGAGTTAATGGCTGAAAGCTCTGTTGCCGCCGCTTCAATGGTATCACCAGCTAAAACAACAGGGCTGGATGTTGCTGAAATTATGAGTGCCAGTAAAGCTACGTTTACAGTTTTCATTCATTTTCTCTTGTTCAAAATAAGTCGCATTAATGTTTCTATAAGAAACAAATAATATTGTTTTAAGAAATAAACTGCGTTGCAATTTAATCGAAATCTACGCCGCCATTTGTGTGATGTAAAGCGCATTTTTGTCTGGTGTAAGCGTAAACACCACCAATAAGAAACAAAAAATGTTTCTTATATAAATAAAATCGAAAATCATTTTGTGCTCTTTCAATGTAAAAAAGAGTAAAGACTTGTTTTGATAAGCGAAATAAATTCTGTTTCTGGACTAAACGTGAAGCGGTTCCTGATGTGTGCTAAAATGCGTTTCTTTGATAAATCTCAATTTTTAAGAGGTTTACGCCAGGCAGGAAAATTTAAATGAATGAATTTGAGAAGATTTTTAATGAAATGAATCTGGACCGGGCATTGCTACCGATCCTTTTTCGTTCGAACCGGTCAACAGTGTGGAAATATTTAAGTGGCGATAGTACGGCTCCTGCCTCAGCTATGTCACTGATTATGCTGTTGCAGTTAATCCAGAAACGAAACCCCGATCTGTTAGCCGAATGGTTAACGCTTTCTGATTTCACCATTCCGCCAGAAGTTTACCTGGACCAGCCTGATTACTGGAAAGGGTGGGTGTATACGCAACACAAGGTCAATAAAAACGTCCTGGAATATCTAAAAAAACATTATCCGGATGAAGACCAAAAAAACATGAATAAAGGTAGTGACGAGTAATTTGCCAATGCCAGTTAATATAGCGGAGGCGGCCTACGATTCGGGCGCAGACTTCCAGGCATGATAAGACGCGCCCGCGCCGCATCAGGCATCAGCGCATAACCGCCGGATGCGGCGTAAACGCCTTATCCGGCCTACAATTCGGGCATATTTTGTAGGCATGAAAAGACGCGTCAGCGTCGCATCAGGCGATGACCGCACGGATGATCAGCGTTATCCCTTCTATCGCAATGACTTCAACATGCGTACCTGCACCGAGATCCTCGCTGGCGCTGACAGGCCATGAACTGTCACCGACGCGCATATGACCGCGCCCGTTGACCAGTGGAGATTCCAGCACAAAACGTCGGCCAATCAGCTGCTGCCCGCGCTGGTTTAAATGACTGTCGCTGTGCTTTTGTTCGCGCACCCGCCGCGACAACCATTTCCACCACAGCCAGGCGGCGAGCAGCGTCAGGACGGCAAACATCACCCCTTGCCACTCCCAACCCAGCGGCAACAGCCAGACCACCAGGCCGGTAATCACCGCTGCCACGCCGCTCCACAACAGATAACCATTGCCGCCCAACATCTCGGCTGCCAGCAGCAACCCGCCGAGACTGAGCCAGAAAATATGTGGATGAACGACCATTAACTCCATCATGGCTGAGTCCGCTTGTTGGCGCTGTCTTTCACCAGCTCGGCAATCCCGGCAATCGACCCCATCAGGCTGCTGGCCTCTAATGGCATCATCACTACTTTGCTGTTACTGGACGAACCGATCTGCTGTAACGCTTCGGTGTATTTCTGCGCTACGAAGTAGTTCACCGCCTGAATATCGCCGGAGGCAATGGCTTCAGACACCATTTTGGTGGCGCGGGCTTCTGCTTCAGCGGAACGTTCACGCGCTTCGGCCTGTAAGAATGCCGACTGACGTTCACCTTCCGCTTTCAGGATTTGCGACTGTTTTTCACCTTCGGCTTTGAGGATTTCCGCCTGACGGATCCCTTCCGCTTCGAGGATGTAAGCGCGTTTGGTACGTTCCGCTTTCATCTGCGCGTTCATTGAAGAGATAAGCTCTGCCGGTGGGCGCACGTCGCGAATTTCAATACGGGTGACTTTAATCCCCCACGGGTTGGTGGCCTCATCGACAATACGCAGCAGGCGTGAGTTGATGCTGTCGCGCTGAGAGAGCATTTCATCAAGTTCCATTGAGCCCAACACGGTACGGATGTTAGTCATGGTCAGGTTGATGATCGCCAGCTCCAGATTGCTGACTTCATAGGCAGCGCGTGGCGCGTCAATCACCTGAATAAAGCA
>SKEM01000434.1_pt1 | contig 28540 bp, 31 predicted proteins | sample 4826731 | NCBI WGS metagenome assembly SKEM01 (sample SAMN11008809, study PRJNA524170) | human gut metagenome | biome: Human fecal sample; material: Feces; isolation source: fecal sample from pouch patient p37 | host: Homo sapiens | place: Israel: Tel-Aviv | collected 2015-07-27
GCATATTATTGTAGATGGCAGTTTGCCATTGGAGAAAAATTTTCAAATGATTCAAAGTTATCTATAAGTTCCAGTTTATATGTTGATGTACTGGAATGTAACTATAAAAGTGGGTAATACTTTGAAAAAATCGTATATATTCGTAATAAAACGCTTTAAACAATTCTATTATTTTCCAACAATGAAATAATATTAAAATCACTTATGAGATTAAGCAGTCATAAGTGATTTTTAATAGGTTTCATCTAATAGCCTAGATCCAAATCCACACGATTTCTGACTTCTGTACCATTTCTGAAATCTGCTAAGACGTTCGCAAATATGTTCAGAGCACGGTCAAGATAATCTGAAATATCACCTGCGACATGTGGCGTAATCAGTACATTTGGCATCTCCCAAAAGACCGATTCGCTACCCAATGGCTCATCTTTAAAAACATCCAAACCTGCAAAACCAACTTGTCCATTATTCAGCGCATCGATTAACGCTACTTCGTCAACCGTTCCGCCACGCGATAGATTAATCAATGTGGTGCCTTTTTTCATCGCTGAAAAGATGTGATGATCAAATAAATGGTAAGTTTTAGGTGTCAATGGTAGCAGTAAAACAACAACATCTGCTGTTGCAACGGCTTCGATGAGTTTGTCTGTTGGATACATGGTTTGATAATTTTCCTGCTGCCTACCCGTTCTTGAAACACCTGTAACCTGCATCCCCATTGCGATGGCTTTGCGAGCTAGCGCATGACCAATCGTTCCCGCACCAACAACACACAAAGTCTTGTCATGAACAGTCGTGAACTCCCCCTCGTTATGTGCCCAATGATGCCGCAACTGATTTTTAACAGCTAAATTAATCTGACGCGTCTGTGCTAAAATCATCGCTAAAGCGTGTTCTGACATATGCTCTGCATGAAGACCACGACTATTCGTCAAAATAACTTGATTCGCTTTCAAATAATCAAAAGGCATTTTATTGACCCCTGCTGATAGGGTGAAAATCAATTTGAGGTTAGGAAAATGCATCAAAAATTCAGATGTCACATTTGACTCAGAAATTAATATCTCAACTTCTGGATAAAATACCGTTAGGTGTTTATCAATACTTAAGAGTTGATCTGAAAATAAGGCCTCATAGTATTGTCTCATCTCCCTTGACATCTCACGCATAATAGCAATCATATCAGCATCTCCTTTATCAATTCTCCTCATATTTTACCATAATCTCTCCATTTTCAGCGTGTCTGCAATTATCATCTGGTTTTATAAAGGCACAAGCTATCCTGGCAGTAAGCGTAAGGTATCAGTAAATCAAAAAAGAACGCCTACAATAGACGTTCTTTTCTTGATAAAAACTTAGGATAAGTCTGAAACTTATTTTGCTTTACGTAAGGCACCAAACACAATACCTGAGATAACTGCACCGATTGCTACAGCTACTAGATACATGATTGGATTACTTGTCAAAGCGATAACGAAGATACCACCGTGTGGCGCCATGAGTTTGATCCCAAGCGCGCCGACAAGACCACCTGTAACAGCAGAACCGAGGACAAATGAAGGAATGGCACGCGCAGGGTCAGCTGCGCCAAATGGAATCGCACCTTCAGTGATGAATGAAAGACCCATGACGATATTTGTCAAACCTGAATCTTGTTCTTCTTTTGTGAATTTGTTTTTAAAGAGCAATGTTGCAACAAAGACTGCAAGTGGTGGTACCATACCACCAGCCATAACTGCTGCCATGACAACTGAACCACCAGAAGCAACAGTTGCTGCAAGTGTACCTGTACCAAAAACATAAGCGGTTTTGTTAAATGGTCCACCCATATCGATAGCCATCATACCGCCAAGTAAAGCCCCTAGTAGAACTGCATTGGCACCTGATAAACTATTAAGGAAGTTTGTCAAACCACTGTTGATAGCTGCCATTGGAATATTGACAAAGAGCATGAGGAAACCAGTAATCAAAACACCTAATACTGGGTAAATCAAGATTGAAACAATACCGTTAAGCGAGCGCGGAACATTAGAAAAGACTTTTTTAAGAATGAGGATAACACCACCGGCAAGGAAACCACCGACAAGCGCGCCTAGGAAACCAGACGGTACACCAGCCAGAGCTAATGTCTTCTCACCACCACTGGCAAATGGTACTTTACCAAAGGCAAGACCATTTGACGCAATCGCACCTGCAACGAAACCTGCTACTAAACCTGGTTTTTCAGCGATAGAGTAGGCGATGTAACCTGCAAGGATTGGTAGCATGAAACCAAAGGCTGCGCCACCGAGTTGTTTGAAGACTGATGCTAATTCATGGTAGCTACCAAGGTTAGCGAGTTGGTCTTTTGGTACACCCATGGCATTATCAATGAGGAAGGCAATCGCAATCGCGATACCACCACCGATAACGAACGGTAACATACTTGAAACCCCACTCATCAAGTGTTTATAGAAAGCTTTACCAATGCTGAGTTTTTCCTCAGATTCATTTTCTTGGGCTTGACCTGTTGATTTATAAGTTGGTAAGTTACCCGAAAGTGCTTCTTTAATCAAGTTTTCTGGTTCACGAATACCAGCTGCAACTGGTTTCAAAATCAATGGTTTGCCATCGAAACGATCCATTTCAACTGCTTTATCAGCTGCGATAATAACACCTTTTGCTTTTTTGATGTCTTCTGCTGTCAATTTGTTACCGATACCAGATGCACCATTTGTTTCGACTTTAATTGCCACACCGAGCTCTTTTGCATGTTTTTTAAGCGCTTCTTCAGCCATATAAGTGTGGGCAATACCTGTCGTACAAGCTGTTACTGCAACAACGAAGTCTTCGTCATTGTTGACAGATGCAACAGACTCTTTGACTGTTTCTTCTTCAGCGGCGTTGAATGCTGCTAATACTTGGTCTGGCGTTGATGTTGAACGAAGTGAATCCGCAAAACCATCTTTCATCAGATACTTAGACAATTCAGCAAGTGCTGCTAAATGCGTGTCGTTAGCGCCATCCGGTGCTGCAATCATGAAGAATAAATCAGTTGGTTGACCATCTAGTGATTCATAGTCTAGTCCGCCATCTTTCTTAGCAAATAACACTACCGCTTCTTTAACTGCTGCATTTTTGCTGTGAGGCATTGCGATACCATCACCAAGACCAGTTGTTGTTAATGCTTCACGTGCTAAGATGCCATCTTTAAATGTATCAAAGTCAGTCACATAACCTGTGTCAACGAGTTTTTGGACCATTTCTGTAATGGCATCTGCTTTATTCGTTGCATTGAGCGATAGAATCATCGCATCTTTTTGTAATAAGTCCTGAATTTTCATAAGAAAACCTTTCTAAATATAAATTAAATCAAATTAACATTCTTCAATGACCACTTGGTCAGAAATTTCTTTGATGAAGGCTGCTTCTGCCAAGTCATCTGAGAAAGCTGTTGCAGTGCCACAAGCTACCCCTTGTCGGAAAGCTTTAACCGAATCATGCGACTTGGCAAATTCTCCGACAAAACCAGCAATCATTGAGTCGCCAGCTCCAACAGAATTTTTTACTGTCCCTTTAATTGCTTTGGCAAAGTAAGCTTTTCCATCTGCAAATAACAAAGCACCGTCGCCTGCCATCGAAATCATGGCGTATTGTGCGCCATCAGCCAGCAACTTGTGACCATAAGGAATCAACTCTTCTACGCTATCGAATTCGACACCGTAGATAGCACCTAACTCATGGTTGTTAGGTTTAACAACCAATGGGCGGTTGGCTAATGATTTAACCAAGACGTCCCCTTCGATATCAATGACAAACTCAGCGCCTTGCGCTTTGATTTTGTTGATGACATCTAGGTAGAAATCTTGCCCAAGGCTAGCTGGTGCTGAACCGGCTAGGACAACGATATCTGCTGCTGTCAAAACATCAAGTTTGGCAAAGAAGGCATCTCGCTCTGCTGCTGAGATTTTCGGTCCTGCACCATTGATTTCGCTTTCGATATTCGATTTGATTTTGACATTGATTCTCGTGTCTGATGCAATGTTGACAAAATCTGTTTGAATATCTTCTGCTTCAAGTTTTTCCTTGATAAATGCGCCAGTAAAGCCACCAAGAAAACCTAAGGCAGTCGAGTGCGAGTCAAGGCGAGCTAAGATACGTGAAACATTAATCCCTTTACCACCAGGGAATTTATCGTCGCTAGTCATTCGATTAACCTCACCTACTTTGAACTCTGGTAAGCGTACCAGAAAGTCGATAGATGGGTTAAGTGTCACTGTGTAAATCATGAATTTCCTCCGTAATAATGTCAATCTTGTCATCAAATTCTGCAATTTTTGCAAAATATATTTGGCCTAGTTTTGAACTGTCAGCTAAAATATATTTCTTTTTGGACTGTCGTAAAACTAAACGTTTAATCGTCGCCTCTTCTTCATCTGGCGTTGTGATACCACCATCTCGTGAGATACCATTTGCCCCGATGAAAGCCTTGCTAAAGTTAAAGGTCACTAGCTGCTGAATCGCAAAATTACCTGTAACAGCTTCTGTTGTTGGTTTAACGGCACCACCGATGATAATGGTCTTAATTTTTTTATCCATCAGCGTTGATGCCGTATGAACTGAGTTAGTTACAACTGTAATATTTTCCACATCCGTTAGATAGTCAGTCATCATGGCAACAGTTGTACCTGCATCCATGAAAATGACATCACCATTGTTAAGATGGCTGACTGCTCTTTGTGCAATAATTTGCTTGGCTTGCACGTTTTTAACAGATTTTTCAGCAACACCTTCTTCATATCGTAAGTTCAATAAACTTTCAGCTCCACCATGGACACGTCTGAGTTGTTGACATTTATCCAACTCTGTTAAATCACGTCTAACCGTCGATTCACTCGTATCCAACCCTTGTGCCAAAAGTTCCAAAGTCACATAACCTTTTTGATTTACAAGGTCTAAAATCTTTTGTTTTCTAGCGTTTTTTAGCATGGCCGTTCTCCTAATGATTCAGCAATATTTACCTAATGGCAGGTAAATCCAACACTTGCTGTAACCGTTTACAGTTCAATTATACAAGTAAAATAATTCATTGTCAAGCATTTTCTATCAAAAACTTCCAAAAATAATCGTTTTGACTTTTTTTCTTCCAAAAACTATCATTTGTTGCAAAAAAAGAAATTTTAATCCTGTTTTTTGGTATAATAATCTAAACTGAAAGTTCTTGATTGGACGATAGGTCACAAATGACAACGCATGGACAAAACACTTGCGGAGATCAATTTTTCACAAAAGTAATTGCAGAAAGGATTGTCATGCACGATTTTGAAACAAGCGTTAAGCTACATTATGATGAGTTAACGGAAGCCGAACAAGAAATGACACGTTACATTCTCAACAATCGCGAACTCGTGTAGCAGATTGGTATTGTCAAACTCGGTACACTTCTCTTATCCTCTAAGAGTTCCGTTTTGCGACTCGCCAAAAAACTAGGCTTTAATGGTTTCTCCGATATGAAGCATACTCTACAACATTCTCCTATCACTCCTATGTTAGAACCAATGGATTTAATGGGTGATCTGAAACAGGGGATTAACCATATGCTCAATTATAGCGAGCAGACTAACTTTCAGCCGTTTTTAACCAAGCTCAAAAACGCCCGCATGGTTTACCTTTTCGCAACAGGTTTTTCACAAAATAATTACACCAAAGAATTTTCAAAAGACTTGATGATCAATGGGCGCAGTAACATGTTGATTTCAGGTGAGACCAATCTAGCCTTGTCGATCAAGTCCCTGTCACCTGATGATTTAGTTATTTTTACTTCTCTATCTGGAGAGACCCCTATCATCAAGGATTCTGTTCGAAATCTAGCCCTCAAAGAAATTCAAATCGCATCATTTACGCGATTTGGTAATAATTTCCTTTCTAACCATGCTACCTTCCCCATGTTCTTTGAGGCAAATGAAATCCCCTCTCCAAACGATGAAGTCCAAAGCTCTATGGTAGGTCTAGCACTGATTTTGGATATCGTCACGCGCAAATATCGCGAATTTATTTTATACGATGAATAAAAAAGCTGACCCTATAAAAGTCAGCTTTTTTGTTATTTCAGATAAATCAAGGCCTCATAAGGTCTTAGTTCTATTGTACCTAGCACCTCGTCGCTGTCAGCATAATTTGACAACAGCAGCTTATCACCAACCAGATCATCTGGTACTTGATAGTTCACTTTATGGTCGCTAAATGAGCAAATCACGATAAGTTTGTCCTCTCCTAAGGTTCGCGTATAGCCATAAACTTCAGAATCTGTCGCATTAATCAGCTCATAGCGCCCCTCAATTATTACATCATACTCTCGACGCAAGGCGATTAATTTCTGATAATGGTAGAAAACAGAGTCTTCATCCGCTAAGGCTGTAGCAGCATTGATAGTTGTATTATCTGGCGAGAAATCAATCCAGGGTTGACCTGTTGTAAAACCAGATTTTTCAGAACCATCCCAAGGAAAAGGTGTTCGAGCATTATCACGAGATTTTAGAAAAATCGCACGTTGGATAGCCTCAAACGGTTCTCCTGCTGCTAGCATCTCCTCATAAACCGCAAAAGTCTCAATATCTCGGTACTGATCAAGGCTGTCAAACTTGATATTTCGCATGCCTAGCTCTTCTCCTTGATAGATGTAAGGCGTCCCTTGCATCATGTGCAGTAAGGTCGCAAGCATCTTAGCAGAAACTTCTCGATAATCATCCGAATCATTGCCGAAACGTGTGACCGCACGAGGTTGATCGTGATTTGACCAGTACAAACTGTTCCAACCACGGCCTGCTAATTTATCCTGCCACTTTGTCATGACATCTCGTAAGTCACTCATTTTAAAGCGAACATCCGAAAACTTACCAAAGGGACCGTAATCCAAATGCATGTGGTCGAAATGAAAGACCATATCCAATTCTTCACGCGCAGGATCCGTATAAAAAATCGCCTGATCAGAATTTGTATTGGCCGTTTCACCCACAGTCATAATGTCATATTTACCTAACACTTCTTCATGCATTTCATGCAGAAACTCATGAACCCTTGGACCATTTGATGCGCCAATATAATAAGACTTGGTATAAACTGCATCATCTGGTGCATCTGGATAATCCTGACGTTTTGAAATCAGGCTGATGACATCCATACGAAAGCCATCAATCCCTAACTCAAACCAAACCGTCATCATCTCATAAATTTTTTGCCGCACTTTTGGATTTTCCCAGTTAAGATCTGGCTGTTCTTTGGCAAATAAATGCAGGTAGTATTGGCCGCGACTTTCGACATATTCCCAAGCTGATCCACCAAAAGTCGATCCCCAGTTTGTCGGTTCAGAACCATCCGGCAAAGGATCTTTCCAGATATAAAAATCCGAAAACTCATTGTCCCGACTCTCACAAGATTGCTTAAACCAGTCGTGCTGATCACTCGTGTGATTTACGACCAAATCCATGATAATTTTTATGCCCAATTCATGTGCTTTAGCAAGCAATGTTTTAAAGTCAGACAAACTACCATATTCAGGATTGATGGCAAGATAATCCGAAATATCATAACCATTATCAACTAAAGGCGATTGATAAATGGGATTGAGCCAAATGACATCAATACCCAGCTAACTTAGATAAGGCAACTTCTCGATAATCCCATTTAAATCTCCCATGCCTGAGCCAGTCGTATCCTTAAAGGACTGGGGATAGACTTGATAGACGACTGATTTTTTCCACCATTTTTCAGACATTTTACACCTCTTTTTCACTTATGCTTTATTTTTATTCGTCATCTTCATCAATAGCCATCGCCGCCACAACATCATTCACATAAGCTAACTGTTCCCGTGCTTCAGCAATCGCTTGGTGAATGGTTGCAGCATCTAGATAGGTATCCGTTGGTTGCAAGGCAAGGGATAATAACACTGGCAAATTCATCCCCGTGATCACATGAAAATGCTCGCGATTGAGGTAGGGAAAGAAGGCTTGATTAACAGAACCACCGAGCAAATCTGTCAAAACAAGAACTTCATCATCTGCTGAAACATCCGCAAGCGCTGCTGCAATTTCATCGGCTACCGGTGTATTATCCAAGTAAGCTGAAATTTCAACCACCTGGCTCACATCACCTGTGATATAGCCTAAGGTTTCTTTCAGACCAAATGCTAATTTGTTATGACTGGCAATAATAATTTTTCTTTTGACCATTTTATACTCCTAAAATACCAAAGAACGAACAAATCAGTGCAAAAGCAATAATGATAAAGATAATTTGCGTTGTACTGATTTTTTTAGAGGCAATGAGCTTGTAAATGACAAAGGTCAAGACAGCAGGAATCAAGGCTGGCATGATTTTATCCAAAATCTCACTTTGAATCGGCAATTTTACCTTACCTGTTTTGAAGGTAATCGGGACATTGACATGGACAACTGACGGAATCAAGGCCCCAACAACCGTCAAACCCATAATGGTTGCCGCTTCGGTAAAGACACTCAGTTTATCGCCAAGCGCTGTGACCAATTTAATCCCAGATGTGTGACCGATATGGAAAAGCTTAAAACGAAAGAGTAAGAATAAGAAGTTACAAACTAACCAAATAATGGCACCGATTGGATTGCCTTGCAAGCCCATGTAGCCTGAAATAGAGCCCATAATGGTTGGATAGAGCACCCAGATCAAGGTATCGCCGACACCAGCCAGAGGTCCCATCATGCCTGTTTTAAAGTTTTGAACCGTATCAATGGCCTCAGCACCATCTGCCTCTTCCATGGCAAGTGAGGCACCTAGCAAGATATTGGCCATTGGTGTTGTTGTATTAAAATAGTTAAAATGGCTGTTCAAAGATGCTTGATAATCTTTGTCATCTGGATGTATTTTACGCATGGCCTTGTTTAAGCCGTAAACAACGGCCGGTCCTTGTTGATTTTCATAATTAAAGGTATTGCAGGCCATAAACATATAGCGCAATGCCGCATTGTTAATATCTTTTTTGGTCAACTTTTCTGTTGTTTTAAGCTCATTACTCATCGAAGTCATCTCCTTCTTCTACTTGTCCTGCGCCATTTGCGGCAGTCGCTGTGGGTTCATTCATTTTTGTCGTAAAGAAGTGGTAAGCAAAGGCAAAACCGAGCAGTGAAATTCCTAGGATTGGCATGTTCAGGTAGGCTGAAACCACAAATCCGATAATCAGGAAAGTCAGATATTTCTTAACAGGCATGAATTGCATCAGTAACGCAATCCCGACGATTGGGAGCAAACCGCCCGCAATGGTTAAACCGTTGATAAACCAAACTGGTAGAACTTCCAAAATCAGCTTAACAATTTTATCACCAAAGATAATGAAAAGAGCTGTTGGTAGGGCTGTTGAGAGGCCGAAAATCAGTGGGCCAATCCAAAGGATGCGATTCATTTTGGCATAGTTACCAGCATTCATGGCTTTTTGTGCTGCGTGCGTTACTGAAGTACACAAGATTTTAGCAATGACATCTAATTGGATACCGAGCATCCCAACTGGCACACCGACTGCTAAAGCAACAGCTTTGGCGTGTTCAAGATCATGTGTTGTTCTGATTGCCACATAGACGCCAATCACGGTAGCAAGACCATAGTTAGGAACAGATGAGCCTCCGATATTGGCAACGCCTAAGGACATGAGTTGGAAGGTTCCCGCGATCACCATGGCAGTTCCGATGTCTCCCATAATGATCCCTGCGATTAAGCCAACGATTGATGGGAACCAAGTAACGACCACAAAGCCTTGTTGGTCAAGCACCATCCAAAAGGATAGGGCGATGATTAATATTGCTTGAAGTATTTCCATTTTCTTTTACTCTCTTTCTCTTTTTACTTGATATAAGTATCCAGAGATACTTCTGTTTCTGAAGGCACGAAATGGAAAGTCACTGGAATACCTTGGGCCTCTAATGCCTTCAAATCAGCCACTTCTTGTGCGTTGACTGCGACCATTTTTTTGACCGTTGTTTTATCTGGACCATCAAACATGATGCCGATGTTGACTTTAGGAATGGCAACCCCACCCTCAGCTAATTTTAGTAAGGTAGCTGGCTCACGGACAAGTAGTAAAACATTGTGCCCCTCATATTTACCTGCATTAAAGTTAGTGATGGCTGTCGCTGTATCTATAATTGACATCCCAGTTCCAGCAGGCTTACTCATCCGCATTGCTGATTTTTGTACCTCGTCTTGACTGACCTCATCATCAACAACCATTAAGCGTTTGGCTTTCGTTGCACCCGTCCATTGTGTCACGACGATACCATGAATCAAACGTTGGTCTATTCTTGCTAATACTAATCCCATCCTATTTCTACTTTGTATTTTAACTTGATTGGTTACGTTTACATGTTCATTATAGATTTTTAGGAAAACGTTTACAATAGATTTTGATCTCCTTGGGAAACAGCTGATCCGACAGGTAAAGGATTCAAACAAACGGGAAATTTCCCACGACAAAAGGCACGATCTAACTTAACTTTTATCCGACACTTTTCTCACTTTTTTGATATAATGGAATAGTTAAGCGGAGGTGGCGGAATGGCAGACGCGCATGCTTCAGGTGCATGTATCCGAACGGGTGTGAGGGTTCAAATCCCTTTCTCCGCATCACTTTAAAAAGCAAAATAGTCTAGCAACTAAAATATAAGTTGCTAGACTATTTTTTTCTTGTCACAGATATATAACTTGATAGAATAAAAAAATCTGCTTTCGCAGATTAAATTTTATTTTTCGTCACTATCTTTTTCATCAGTCTCAATAGGTTCATGGAAAGTCACACGTAGTTTAATGAGACGTGTCCCTTCAACCTCTAGACTGGTTAAAGTTAAATTGTCTTTTTCTGTCACAACATCATAATCAATTTGTTCTTTTTCACCTGGAATGGCACCAATACCCGCCATGAAATAACCGGCAATGGTATCAACATCATCTGATTCTAAGTGTGTATCGAAAAATTCATTAAAGTCATTGAGTGTTAAGCCACCTTTGACAATGAAAATATGCTCATTAATTTTGAAAACATCTTTCTCTGCAATATCAGATTCATCTTCGATTTCACCAACGATTTCTTCTAGCAGGTCTTCAAGGGTGACAATCCCTTCAACACCACCGTACTCATTAAGTAAAATGGCCATTTGATTTTGCGTTTTCTTTAATTCTCGTAATAGGTCATCAACAAAGATTGTCTCTGGCACAAAAAGTGGTTCTTGCAAAATCGGACGTAAATCAAGGTGATCAAATCCTTTTTCATAAGCACTTTTCAGTAACGTTTTGGTATGTAAAACACCTACAACCTTATCCTTATCATCAACGTAGACAGGAATTCTACTGTAGTTTTGAGCAAGAACAGCTGCGATATTCTCATGAATTCCTTCGCTAATATCAATCATAAAAGCATCAGTTCTTGGTACCATAATCTCACGCGCCATGAGCTCATCCAAGCTAAAGACACCTGCCAGCATCTCCCGCTCAATCTCATCTAGCACACTACTGTCTGCATTGAGCATGTACTCAATCTCATCACGTGTCATATTCTCAGAATTATCATCAAAAGTCATTGGTGTCAATTTACTGAGGATGTTAGTCGATGTCGCTAGTAACCAAACAAATGGGCTCATGATAACACCTAAAATTCTCAGTGGTGTCACCGATACTAAAGCATATTTTTCTTTAAGATTTTGCGCGATACGTTTAGGATATAACTCACCAAAAACAATCGAAATATAGGTCAAAATGGCAAGAATAATCACCGATGCTAAATTTTTGGCTGCGGGAGTCCCACCCAAAACAGGTGCGAGTTTTGATGCCAAGGTATCAGCCAAACTTGCCCCAGACAAGATATTAATCAGGGTAATCCCGATTTGAATCGTTGACAGAAAGTTACTCGGTTGATTCAGAATGCCGAGTAATTGTTGATATTTCTTATCACCTTCAGCAGCTCTTTGCTCGACACGCGCACGGCTAGTCGAGACTAGTGCCATTTCGGCACCTGAAAAAAGCGCATTAACGATGGTCAAAACAATCAGTAAACCAATTTGAAATAATAAGGACTGACTTTCGGGGTCAGGGTGCATGAGTTGTGTTCCTCCAATGTAGTTTCAGTGTTAGTATTAAGCCTGCTAGCATTTTTAAGCAGATATGTATCACACATCAGAAAAAATAGCTAGACAAGACATTATTTCTCTATTATATCATACTTCTCGTTTTCAGTCTCATCCAGTCGTGCTGCTTTATGATTTTCCCAAAGACGCCATGAGAACTTGACAATTTCTTTAACTAATGAGTAGAATGGCACAGCAATTAGCATCCCGACAAGACCATAGAGACTTCCGACGACAAGCATGAGCACCATAATGGTCACAGGATGGACTTCAACAGCTGATCCTACAACTTTCGGATAGATGATGTTACCATCAATTTGTTGCAAGGTCAGGACGACAACCACGGCAATCAGCGCTTGAACTGGGTTAGTAAAGGCCACGGTCAGTATAACCGGTATCACACCGATATAAGGTCCGATATAGGGAATGAGATTCGTTACTGCCGCAAAAACTGCAAACAAGAAAGCATAGGGAATGCCAATAATTAAGTAAGAGATAAAGACTGTCACAAAGATAAACAAACAGTCAATCGCAGCGCCACTGATAAATTTGGAAATTGTGCCATTCATATCATTTAAGAGGCCTACGATATTTAGTCTATCCGATTTTAAAACTGTTTTTTTCAAAAAAGGTAACATGGACTTGCCGTCTTTTAACATATAGAAAAGTAAGACAGGAACCAAGGCTAGAACCATGAAGATTTTAGATACAACCGCAACGACATTGGACACACTCAAGGTTACACCAGACAGCAAGTTTTGTAGAATATCCATATAACTGATGTTGGCTTTATTGAGCAGAGCCTTGAAGTCAATCTCGCTAAAAGCAGGATTCTCGGACAATTTCTCCAACCATTTTTGCAATTGAGGGTAGATATTTCCTGATGCTTTAATTAAATCCGACAACTGAGTGATAGCGCTTGGTACTAGTGACATCATGGTATAGACGAAAATGCCGATAATCAAAATGAAAACGAGCACAATGCCCCAAATCCGTTTTAACTTAAATTTTTTCTCTAAGTAAGAGACTAGCGGATTAAAAACATAATATAAAAAACCTGCGATAATAAAAGGCAGAAATACTAATGAAAATAAGGTTGTCACTGGTTTGAAAACAAAACTAATATGTGTTAACAGCCAAATCAAGGTCACCACGGCCAGTATCTCTATTGTCCAAAAAAATAATTTCGAGCTTTTAAACATTTCCCCACCTACTAGACTGAGCAGGAAACACTGCACAGTACATCTTCTCCAAAAATTTGATATAATTACCTTAATTATAACAGATTTTGACCAGAATGTATTTTTTATGCCCAAGTCCCTCACATTTATCGGTCAAACAAGTAGGAAAACCATGAAAATCAAGCATACCCGTGATACCTTATCAGATGTCTATGTCCAGTCTCTCAAAATTCGAAACACCGTATTCGTTAAAGAACAGCAGGTCCCCCTTTCCCTCGAAATCGACAAAGACGAGGCCTATGCCGTCCACTTCGTTTTACTACTTGACGACCAAGATGAGACGGCTGTTTCGACCTTGCGTATCTTGCCTTCGGCCAATGGTGAACAGGCTTTGATCCAACGTGTCGCGACGCTCAAACCTTACAGAGGTCAGGGATATGCACAAAAATTAATGGTTCATGTCCTAGACTTTTTACAATCTCAACATTTTAAAATAGTAGAGCTTCATGCCCAGATACAAGCTATCCCTTTCTATGAAAAGTTAGGCTTTGAATCTTTTGGTGATATTTTCTTAGATGCTGGCATCCAGCATGTGGCTATGAAAAAAATAGTTTGACAATTTTGATGTCAAACTATTTTTCTTGTCTTATTTTTTTAAAGGTAAGAGTGCCTCAGATAATTTAGAAAATTCTGGAATTGATAGTGCTTCACCTCGAATTTGTGGCGAGATGCCTGCAACTTCAAGCGCTTGTGTGAGTTGCTCGCGGACTTCTTCTGTTTTACCAAAGGCTGACTGGAGATTGTTCCAAAGTGTTTTACGTCTGTGGAGAAAGGCGAGTTTTGCGACTTTGAAAAAGAAATCCTCGTCCGAAACCTCAACCATTGGCGCATCGCGCCGGGTCATTTTGAGGATGGCAGAATCAACGTTAGGTGCCGGAACAAAGACTGTTTTGGGTACGATGAAGGCGACTTGCGCGGTCATATAATACTGAACCGCGATAGAGAGGCTACCGTAGGCTTTGGTGTTAGGCGCTGCTGAGATACGGTCGGCAACTTCTTTTTGCATCATAACGACGAACTCGGTAAAGGGGATTTTACTTTCGATCAAGTGCATCAAGATTGGCGTCGTGATATAGTAAGGGAGGTTCGCCACGACTTTGATGGGCAGGTCAGGATTTTTGAACTTGCGGATGTGCGTCTGTAAATCAGCTTTTAGGACATCCTCATTAATCACGGTGACATTATCAAAATCACGAAGGGTGTCTGCCAAAATCGGAATCAAGCGGTCGTCGATTTCAAAAGCCATAACTTCTGCCGCATTTTCAGCGATAAATTCTGTTAAAGCGCCAATACCCGGGCCAATTTCGATGACATTGACATTGCGGTCAATCTCAGCTGTATCGACAATTTTTTGTAAGATATTGGTATCCGTCAGGAAATTTTGTCCCAAACTTTTCTTGAATGAGAAACCATGACGATCTAGTATGGCTTTGGTAACGCGGTAATCTGCTATATGCATGAATAGTTCTCCATTATTTCTTCAACTTCTGCTAGGGTGATGCCAAACAATTCTAAGCGTTTGAGCTGCTGTTTCGCATTGCTATAGCCAATTCTGAGTGTCTGACCCAGATATTCTCGTCTTTGCCGGCTGTCTGTATGTCCGATTAAGCCAAGCCGAATCAAATCTGCATGCGTGATATCAAAGACAGTGTCTGCATCAAAATTCGACGTTAAATGCCCTAGGGCCTTCTCTAAATCATCATAACTCGCATGTTCCACCCCGAGGGAACGGCCTTTGGTCTTTGATTTTGGCTTGGCCTCATCTCGATTGAGAAAGGCGTGCTTGACTGTGGGAATGGCGGTCATGATGATGCGGCGAATGCGCTCGCCACTATGGTCAGGGTCTGTAAAGACGATAACGCCACGCAAGTCGTGTAAACGCTCAATCCGCTCCAAATCATCATCTGAAATCGCCGAGCCTTGTGTTTCATAGGTGTCAACCTCGTAATAGCGTTTGAGATTAGCCGTATCATCTTTGCCTTCGACGACAACGACTTCGGAAATTTTACGTTTATCAGTCATGCAGGTTAAAAATCCTCATAGCATTGTCATAAGTCGCTTGGGCAACTGCTGCCGTTGGGATACCGCGGAGTTCTGCGATTTTTTCGACGACAAACTTGGTATAGGCAGGCGTGTTTTCACGACCCCTGAAGGGCATGGGCGCAAGATAGGGGGCGTCGGTTTCAACTAAGATTTTATCGAGTGGTAACTTAGCCGCTGCTTCTTGGAGATCCAATGCCTTTTTAAAAGTCACCACCCCTGAGAAAGAAATCATCATCCCCAAGTCTAAAAATTGCTTGGCTTCTTCATAGGTACCTGAAAAAGAGTGCATGGTACCACCACGTGGGCCAACGCCTTCAGACTTGATGATATCATAAGTATCTGTCATAGCATCACGGGTGTGAACAACAAAAGGTAAATCATGAGTTTTGGACAACTGAATTTGACGACGGAAAACTGTTTCTTGCACGTCTTTGGGGTCTTCCATCCAGTGATAATCTAAACCAATCTCACCTAGGGCAATCACCTTGGGATTCGCCAAATGCTTGACAATCATAGCCTCAATTTCAGATGTATAAGCCCCTGCTTCTGTCGGATGCCAGCCAATGGTTGAATACAGGTTGTCATAGCTTGCTGATAACGCCAAGCTTTGCGCAATTGTTTGGGTATCAAACCCAACAATATTGAGTTTGGTGATACCAAATTCACGCGCTTTTTCAATTTCCTCAGCTTCACGACCTGCAAAATTAGCGACGTTTAAGTGAGTATGTGTATCAAATATCAATTTCTTCTCCGTTCTCTATTTCTGATGCTTGTGTTTCTAAATGGTTTTCTACGGCTTCAACGTTTATCACTTTTCTAACAGGTTTCACCTGAAACACAAGACAAGTATCAGAAGTTACTTCTTCCATTATAACATTTATTTCCAACTCGGTTTCACCTCAACCTTAAAAATCTCTGTCTATTAGCAGATTAACCTTCTCAATAATTTGATAATCTGACCGCTTTTATTATCTACTTCAACACATATTGGGCAGCTATCCGCTTAAAAATAGCTTTTCAGTATTCTTATTTGTCTTTCTTTTTTAAATATGCTATACTAAATTTGAGGACGGATATAATGAGTTAAAAGTAATTTTAACTCTAAAGAAATTTATTAAACTTACTGTTATTGTTTTTTGTTTCCAAAGCATAAATTTAGTCACCTGCGGTTTATTTTTTTTCATTAAGAACGACTATTATTGACTTAACTAGTAGCCGTTTTTCAATAGATAAAAAATATTTTCAAAAAAACTAAACGTTAGCCATGATGTAGCCATCATTAAGCTGGAGCTTCGGCTCAATAACTTATTAAATTGAGTTTTGGCACCTTGAGACTAAGAAAATAGATGATTTGTTCACTTACGGCAAACACCTCGTTCACTTCTACGATTAGTCGTCGCAGAAAAAGAATTCTATGTCTCAAAGCAGTCGCCTCAACATCTTAAAAGGAGAACACTATGTCTGATAAAGGAACTGTTGATAAATTAAAAGGTAAAGCAGAAGAAGTCGCTGGTACTGTAACTGGCGATGACAAGAAAAAAGCCGAGGGCTTGATGAATCAAGCAATTGGCAAAGTAAAAGAAACGGCTTCTGATGTTAAAGAAGCGGTTGAAGATGGCGTTGAAAAAATCAAGGAAAAAATTGACCGCGACTAACCTCTCCATCAAATTTCATGATATCTCTTAGGCTATCATGTATTCGTCCTCGCACCAAACGTGACCCATATCATCAAACAATCATTTGTTTCAATCATATAAGACACACCATCAACAAAAACAAAAAAGATTAATAGTCAGCTCTAACAGTAAGGAATAATGAGACAAGCGACATGCTTGTCTTTTTCTTTACTTTGTTTTTGACATCATAACGAGGGATTAGATTTAAAACTACAAAAAAACTGCCCACCATTAGCGGACAGTTTAATTACGAATACAGTACTTTAATTGTTTAAATTGCATCACGCAAACGTAGGCCATCATTTTCTAAGACACGTACACTACGAGGTAAGAATGCGCGAATTTCTTCTTCATTATAACCAATGTGTAGACGTTTATCATCCATGATAATCGGGCGACGTAGAATTTGTGGGTTTTCAGAAATGATTGTGACAGCCTCTGATAAAGAGAGCTCCTCAAAATCAACGTTTAGTGATTTCACAAATCGATTACGATTTGAAATCAGAGATTCAATACCATCATCACATTTTTCTAAAATATGTTTGACTTCGTCAGTTGACAAAGGACTTGACATGATGTTTCTCTCATCATAAGAAATATCATGCTGACCTAACCATAGTTTTGCTTTCTTACAACTCGTGCAGGATGGAGCTGTGTAAATTGTTATCATAGTGACCTCCGTGTTGGTACTTCTAACGCATTTCTTGTTATTTATATGATATCAATTATAACATATTTTGTCATCAGTCAAAAGACCTATTCAATAAAAACTTCAATTTTTAAAGCAATTATGAAAGTATTTAGTCAAAAACTTAATTTACTATTATTTTTTTATCATAAAAAGACTTTATTCTTCGATTTCAATAGTATCTAACTCAAGAGATACTAACTCAGATTCTGCTGCTTTTGCTTCTTTTTTAGCCTTGGCTATTTTTGGTGCTGATTTGTCTTCAGCTTGCGCTTCAACTGTTTCCTCTTCAATTAAACCAAATGCTTCACGGACTTTGTGGTCAATTTCAGCGAATACTTCTGGGTGTTCTTTCAAATAAAGTTTAGCTTTTTCAGACCCTTGACCGATTTTTTCATCATTGTAAGAGAACCAAGCACCAGATTTTTTGATGATATCCAAATCAGTAGCAATTTTAACCATTTCACCAGTCTGAGAAATCCCCTCACCAAACATGATTTCAACTTCTGCAACCTTGAACGGTGGTGCCACCTTGTTTTTCACGACTTTGATTTTCGTTTCTTTACCCATCGCAGTGTCTTTATCATCACCAGTACCTTTGATTTGCGTGTTGCCACGGACATCTAAACGAACTGACGCGTAAAATTTCAAGGCACGACCACCAGGGGTTGTCTCTGGGCTACCAAACATGACCCCAACTTTTTCACGCAATTGGTTAATAAAGATGGCGATTGTTTTGGTTTTATTGATTGATGCTGATAATTTACGCATCGCTTGTGACATCATCCGTGCTTGCAAACCAACGTGGGAATCTCCGATTTCACCATCAATTTCGGCACGTGGAACAAGGGCTGCCACTGAGTCAATAACAACTAAGTCAATGGCACCTGAATCAATCAATTTACCAGCAATTTCAAGACCTTGCTCACCAGAATCTGGTTGAGAGAGCAAGAGTTCATCAATGTTGACACCAAGCGCTGCTGCATAAGCGGGGTCAAGCGCATGTTCCGCATCGATAAAGGCTGCAATCCCGCCTTCTTTTTGGGCTTGCGCCACGGCGTGAAGGGCAACTGTTGTTTTACCTGATGATTCTGGGCCGTAGATTTCGATGATTCGCCCCTTAGGATAACCACCAACACCCAAAGCAATATCGAGCGCCAAAGAACCCGAGCTCATGACCTGAACTTTTTGCTCAGCCTTGTCACCCAGACGCATCAAAGCGCCTTTACCGAAGTCTTTTTCAATCACTTTCAGGGCATCATTGAGGGCTTTCTCACGCTCATCACCAAATTTTTTCGTAATATCATCTAAATTTTTCTTAGCTTTTTTTGCCAATGTATCTCTCCTCGTTTCATATACAGCCAGTTATATCAAGCTAGGCTGCAAAACTTTCACAATACCCTATTATAGCATTTTCCCATCTACTTTTATATACGTAATGCACCGCCAACTTGCTCAAACTTTTTTCAATTTTTGACACTTGGGGCAAAAGTGCGTCCCCCGACCCGCCAGCTTAAATTTTTCAATCGCCCTCCCACATCGCGCACACGGCTGACCTGTTTTGCCATAAACTTGCAAGTGATCCTGCATGGTCCCATCAAGACCCAGCGCATTTTTATAGCTGCGAATGGTCGAACCACCATATTTGACACCTTCTGCTAAGATATGGATGACAGCACGTCTAAGCTCTGCTACTTTTTGGGGTGATAAGTGTCTTGCGATTTCAGACGGATGAATCTTGGCCAGCCACAAGACCTCATCAACATAGATGTTGCCCAGACCCGCAACCAAAGACTGATCCAATAAGTAGGGTTTGATCTTTTTCTGACTGCCTGAGAGCTGATGTTTGAACCTTTTCAAATCAAAATCCGCATCTATTGGTTCTGGTCCAATTTTTTTGCGGTTAAAGAAATCACTGAGTTCGGATGTTTTGACGAGTTCTAGCGTGCCAAACTTTCGGACGTCTTGATAGACGAGGGTTTGACCGTTTGACAGGTCGAAAAAGCCGTGGAAATGTTTGTTATCTGGGATGTCGGTGCTGGGATAACTCAGCCATTTCCCTTCCATACGCAGATGACTGACTAGGGTTTGCTCGCCTAGCTCAAACAGCAAATACTTGCCGCGACGATTGACTTCGTGGATAGTTTGATTGATGAGATAGGTTTTAAATTCTGTCAAATCAGACTTGATCATTCGAGTATAGTTAATTCGAAGTGCCGTGATTTTTTGACCACGAACAAGTTTATTAAGGCCGCGTCTGACGGTTTCGACTTCTGGTAATTCTGGCATGACAATTTCCTTTAACATTAGTTTTAAATAGGGGTTGTAATATATTTTATAAGACTATACAATGAACTTAGACACCGGTGTACTAAAAATGTGGAGAGCATAATGAAAATCGAACAAATTTCTGAAACAAAAATCATTTATCAACGCCGAATAGGTGCTTATGGTATTGAAAATAAAAACTTGATGACGCATTTTAAAGCTTGGCTAAAAACGCATCAACTATTAAAGGATGATGCCGTTGTTCTAGCCTTAGCTTGGGATAATCCTGTAACTACCACACCCCAAAATTGCCGATACGATGTCGCCTTAACCGTGGACAATTTTGATACTTTTGAACAGTTGGACGCGTCAAGCATCAAAGCTGGGCATTTAAAGGCTGGTCGTTATGCAATTTTTACAATCGCACATACTGAAGAAGCCATCCAACAAACCATGCAAAATATGTTTGCTGACCTCGCGCAAGCTGGTTATACATTTAATCCGCAACAACCGATTATTGAACGTTATGCGATGAAGATGCTAAAAAATGATCTGTGTGAAATCTGCGTCCCAATTCTTTAAGAATGATGTCTGACTATTAATCTATTAACAATTTTACCAGAAAATTAGTTATAATAGAGTCATGATAACTTTAAAGACCGTGATAGATATTTTAAAACAAGACCAAAATTTTCGTGACATCATCATTGATGGCGCCTATTTTAATGCGTCTCATCAGGACCTGACATTTCATCAACTCTCTTATGATAGTCGTGAGGTGACAGACAGTACCCTCTTTTTTGCCAAGGGACTTAATTTCAAACGTGAATTTCTGGCGGATTTGGCCATTCCCTTTTATGTGTCTGAAACAGATTATGAGGTTGAGATTCCAGCCATCATCGTCAATGACGTGAAGCACGCTATGAGTTTGATTGCCATGGCTTTCTATGGTCAACCACAAAATGAGCTTAAAACACTTGCTTTTACTGGTACCAAAGGGAAGACAACTGCTGCTTACTTTGCTAAAAACATCTTGGATACGCATAATGGTGGTAAAACCGCTATGTTTTCAACCATGGAAACAACACTTGATGGTAAAACTTTTTTCAAATCACAACTGACGACACCTGAGAGTCTTGATCTCTTTCGGATGATGCGTGAGGCTGTTAGTAATGGCATGACGCATTTGGTTATGGAAGTCTCGTCACAGGCTTATAAAACAGCACGTGTTTATGGGCTAACTTTTGATGTCGGGGTTTTCCTTAATATCTCGCCTGACCATATCGGCCCTATCGAACACCCGACTTTTGAGGATTACTTCTACTGTAAGCGTCAGTTGTTAGCTAATTCGCGCTATGCGGTGGTTAACGCTGAGATGGCGCATTTTTACTTTGTTAAATCTGAGTTAACAGGTGAGACTGCTTTTTATGGGGCGGGTTCTGAGCACCAGATTTCAAACTCTGAAGCTTTCTCATTTTCTGCCCTTGATACAAATTTTGAGATTCAGTTAATTGGCCGTTTTAATCAAGAAAATGCCCTTGCTGCAAGTCTTGCTGCCATTCGCCTAGGGGCGAGCTTAGCTGATGCGAAAGTGGGGGTGGCGGCGACGACTGTGCCTGGGCGTATGGAGGTGCTGACGCAAGCCAATGGTGCTAAGGTTTTTGTCGATTATGCGCATAATGCGGATAGTTTAGAGAAGCTCCTTGATGTGGTGATGCCGCATCAGACGGGTCGCGTGGTGCTTGTGATGGGCACGACGGGGAATAAGGGCGAGAGTCGGCGTCAGGGTGTGGGCGAGCTTTTGGAGCAGCTGCCTGAGATTGAGGTGATCTTGACTGCGGATGATCCGAATTTTGAGGATCCTGCTGAGATTGCGCGTGAGATTGCGAGTTATATGACCCGCGATGTTCAGATGATCATTGATCGGGAGACGGCGATTCGGACGGCGATGGCCAGTACTTCTGGTGCTGATGATGCGGTCATTATCGCTGGTAAAGGGGTTGACGCTTATCAAATCGTCAATGGTGTGTGTGAGCCTTATGCAGGTGACCGCAAGATTGCTGAGAAATATTTGTAAAGTGGCTGAGACTAAAGGCCTCAGTCCCCATAACAAAAAGGCAAACTGGCCCTATCAATTTCGATTGTGCTAGTTTGCTTTTTCTATTTCAATTTATAGTCGGTTTTTCACCATTATTTTTCTAATATTGGCCGCCATCAAGGTTTAACGAATAGTCAGTCTACTCGATTTGGTCTATTTTTATAATAGTTATAGCGCTTCTGCTAATTTGGCTTTGCTTTGTAGAAACAATTCCAATTTGGTAAAAAATCAGCGAATTTCTTACCGATTTCGTATTGTTTTGCCAAAAGAAACCCGTTTTGGTAGTAAATCAACGAATTTTTAACCAATTTGGTTTTGTTTTGCCAAAAGAATCCCGTTTTGGTAGTAAATCATGATGGCATCACTCGCAACTTTGGAGATTAGGCTCGTAACAGTACAGATTTTATTTTCCAGAAAAGTGACACAATAAATTTAAAGTAGCTGTATCTTTTTCACCAGCATAAAATTTATCCAGTACTTTTTGGTAGATGTCCTCATGAGGCGCTGCATAGTTAAATAGTGTCATACTAGACTTTAATTTGAGAGCATCTATTTTGCCCAACACCTTAACACTATCATCTGTTTCCAACTCAAGCAGGGCAGTCGAAATTTCTTTTAATCGAGCACCAAGTATCGGGTGGTGCTGATAGGCAACTGCTTCATCCAGACCAAATATACTATAGTATCGAGCTTGGGTGCTTCGTCCCAATCCATCAAGTTGGGGAAAGATATACCACATCCAATGACTAGACTTGCGGCCTTGTTTGATCTCGGACAAGGCAATGGCATAGTCATCTTTTTGTGCTTTGATAAAACGCTCAAAGTTAAATTTCTGCTCATCCATATTTTAAATCCCTCATCTTCTATTATTCCTGTTAATAGCAACTGATTTTATGTCTATTATACTAGATTTGGCATGACATTTCGTTATGAGATGGCAACTTAACTTGGATTTTCAGCTATTTCGTCCGAAGCTATCTCTCAAAATCACTTCCTCTGCACCTCTACCATATTTATGTTAAAATATAGCTTATGGATAAGATAATCAAAACAATCTCAAATAATGGACATTTTAGAGCCTATGCGCTTGAAGCGACACAAACGGTTAGCGAGGCACAAAAGCGGCATCAAACTTGGTCAAGCTCATCGGTTGCACTTGGGCGGACTTTGATTGCGGCGCAGATTTTAGGTGCCAACCAAAAAGGTGACGATACGATTACCGTGCGCGTTCAAAGTAATGGCGCCATCACGAGTATCATTGCGGTCGCAGACACACGTGGCAATGTCAAAGGTTATATTAAAGAGCCTAATGTGGACTATAAACGTGGCTCGACTGGCGAAGTCTTAGTCGGCGATTTAGTCGGTCAAGGCTGGTTTTCTGTCGTTAAAGACATGGGCTTGAAAACGCCTTATACGGGGCAAACACCTTTGATTTCTGGTGAGATTGGTGAAGACTTGGCTTACTACCTGACGACTTCCGAGCAAACACCTTCTGCTGTTGGCTTGAATGTTTTGCTCAACGAAGATGAGTCTGTCCATGTTGCCGGTGGCTTTTTAGTTCAAGTCATGCCTGATGCACCTGAGTCTGAAATCGCAGCTTTTGAAACACGCATCCAGAACATGCCTGCTATTTCTAAACTCTTGCGCTCATATGACCACTCTAAAGCGATTTTAGACGCCATTTACGGGCAAGACCAATACAAAATCTTGGAAGAATCGCCTCTGGCTTTCCACTGCGATTGCTCTAAAGAACGGTTTGCTGACGGTATCCAAGGCCTTGGCAAAATAGAAGTTGAAAAATTGATTACTGAAAACCACGGGGCTGAAGTCATTTGCCAGTTCTGTGAAACAGTCTACAATTTTTCAGAAAATAATTTGAAAGAACTGATATAATATGACGAATACATACGATACACCCTGGAAAATCGGGGATATAGACATCAAAAACCGCATCGTCCTTGCACCGCTGGCTGGCATTAATAACAAAGCGTTTCTCAGCCTCGCCAAAGAATTTGGTGCAGGCCTTGTGGTCACTGAAATGATTTCTGATAAGGGAATTGAGCATCGCAATGCCAAAACCCTATCCATGCTTGATTTTGATGGTGTACCAAATCCCTTGTCGATTCAAATTTTTGGTGGCGATGCTGAGACTTTGGTGGAAGCTGCGAAATTTGTCCAAGAGCATACAACGGCTGATATTATCGACATTAACATGGGATGTCCTGTCCCTAAGGTCACTAAAAACGAATCTGGTTCTCGTCTCCTGCTAGACCCTAATAAAGTGTATGACGTGGTATCTGCCGTTTCATCCGCTATCGACTTACCTTTAACGGTTAAGATGCGTCTAGGCTGGGATAATGATCACCTTTTCGCCGTCGAAAACGCGCTAGCTGCTGAAAAAGCGGGTGCTGCTGCCGTTGCCATGCATGGTCGGACGAAAGCACAGATGTATGAAGGCAAGGCTGACTGGGATTGGCTCGCCAAGGTCGCAAGCAAGATGACCATTCCTTTTATCGGAAACGGCGATGTTAAAACGCCTGAAGACGCCAAGCGCATGCTGGATGAGACGGGTGTCGATGCTGTGATGATCGGGCGTGCAGCACTTGGTAACCCCTGGATGCTGAAACGGACTGCCCATTATCTAGCTACTGGCGAGGAGATGCCTGAGCCAAGCGTTGCTGAGAAAATCGAGACGGCCAAGGTTCACTTAACGCGCCTGACTGAACTCAAAGGTGACGAAAATGGTTCACGTGAGTTCCGCCAACACGCAGCTTACTACCTCAAAGGGGCACCTCGTGCTGCCAAGGTTAAGGTTGCCATCAATCAAGCCAATTCTGCTGCTGAAATTTCTGGCATCTTTGATGATTATATGAAACTTTTTTGATATTAAAAGGACATCTGTCGGTTGACAAATGTCCTTTTGTTTTAGCTATGCTTGCCTGTACTAGATTTTTCTCTAAACTCAAGCTCACAAAAACGTTATTTTAACTCGTGTTTAAAACATAAAATTTTAATTTGATATGCTATACTGGAATGAGTAGAAAAGTTAAGACGGTGGCTATCTTGAAATGGAGGTGATGCTTATGCAAGTAAGTAATCAAATCTACAGAAAGGAGATGCCTGTTTGTCAGCATTTGAAACAATTCAAGTCCTATTTAGCTTTGGTATGTTTACCATTGCTTTGATTGGCTTAGTTGTGAAACTGCATAATCATGACGAAAAAAAATAACCGTCCCATGATGTGCACCCCAAAAGTTAGACTTTTTATCCAAGTAGAAATACTTGGATTTTTTTATTTGTTTTGGTAATTCAAGCGAAATTGAATTGGACTCATCCAGTTCAATTTTTGTTTGATTCGTTTTGTATTATAGTACCTAATCCAGATTACAATAACCTGTTCAAGTTCTTCGAAAGACGAGAAGATATGTCCGTAGTAAATTTCTTGTTTAAGTAGCCCAAAGAAATTCTCCATAACTGAATTATCATGACAGTTTCCTTTACGGCTCATAGACTGAAAAATTCTATGAGATTTTAATTTAGAAACATAGTCTCTCATTTGGTATCCCCATCCTTGATCTGAGTGGAAAGTACGTCGATAAGGACAATCAGATGTCACAGCTAAGGCTTGATTTAGAGCAATATCAATTGATTGATAAGAGGGTTGTTTAGAGATATGATAACTAATCACCTCGCTATTAAATAAATCAATGTAAGGATTGAGATAACACTTTTTCTGAATTCCATCTTCATAATATTTGAATTCTGTCGTATCTGTTGTGATTTTTTGATGAGGAATGGAAGTTCTGAATCGTCTGTGCAATTTATTTTTAGCTACCGTCCCTACTTTTCCTTTATATGAATTATATTTACGTGATTTGTGCCAATAAGACGTCACACGAAGCCCTAGCTTCTTCATTAAGCGCTGTACCTTCTTGTGGTTGACGTGATAGCCACGTTGCTTAAGTAATTCACTCATTGGACGATAACCTGCATTGGCATGTTCTTGACGTATTTTAAGCATTTCTTTTTCGATAAGCTCATCTTTGTTTACCCGTTCAAAACAGTTAACCCAATAATAATAAGTGGCTTTAGGGAATCCTGTAACTTTCAAGATTTCTTTGAGTTTGAAGGTTTTACGGAGACTGTAGATGAGTCTTGATTTTTGTTCATTAGAGCATTTTTCTCCAATCTCCGAAGTCCTTTTAAATAAGCTACCTCAATTTGCGCATAACGTAATTCTTGTTCAAGTTCTTTAATTCGTTGAGAATCATTTGGGTTCTGAGTCATAGACGATGCAATGCTTTCTAGTTTTTTACGCCGTCCTCTCTTTTTGCTTATTGGGACTTCTCCATAAATTTTGAAATGATTAACCCAGCTTGCAAGTAAGGTAAAATTAGTAATTTCGAATTTTCTTGCCACAGCTTCATACGTTAAATCAGTTGTTAAATAACATTGTACCGCATTTTCTTTCAACTCCATAGAATAATTTTTATTGACTTTGGAGTGAGCTGTAGGAAGTCCCTCTGCTCGATAATTGCGAATCCAGCGTCTAACCTGACTAGATGAACCTACGTTGTGCAGTTTAGCAAGATAGGTAGAGCCTCCCTTGCCAGATAAATAATCTTGAATAACGCGTTGTTTTAATTCTATGGAATATTTGACCATAAGAAAAGACCTCCGAAATATAGATTTGAAAAGTCTATATTTTGGGGGTCACTACAGAAAATGGCTCTTTTTAATTGCTGGTTACAATACCTTAAGTCAATCAGATAAAGAGAAGTTGAATGGCAAATTCATCGGAAGAATAATAGGTATTTTACTGTTGCTTTCTTCAGTGATAATAGGTGCAATGGTCCTTTATCCTAAAGGGAAAACAGCCTGGTTTATCTGCCAAATTTTGCTGATTATCATTGCGATGATTTATGTAAATGGCAGTAAAAGAAAAAATCAATAAGCCACTTTAAAACTAACTATGATCATAATTAGTTTTATTGCGACTATCTTGAATTGCAACTTTGCTTTTCAATAAATTTGGCAAAGGAAAATGTTATGAATCAGATTCTATACAGAAAACTACAGACAAACGAAGCGCAGTTATTTTGGAACATGATGAATGAATTGGATCATGAAACAAAATTCATGATGTATGAACCTGGCGAAAGAGAAAATACTGCTTCAGAAATCAAAGCAATTGAAGTCTTGATACAAAGTGCAAAGGACAATAAAAACTATTTGTTAGTTGCAGAAGTCAATCATCAGATTATCGGATATATTTTAGCCTTACGTGGTACACCTAATCGAATTAAACATACCGCCTATATTGTAACAGGTATAAAAAAAGACCACCGTGGAAAAGGCATCGGCAAAACATTTTTCATATACCTAGATAAGTGGGCAAAAGAGAATGGCATTAAACGTCTTGAACTAACTGTCATCTGTACCAATCTTGTGGCCAAACGATTATATGAGCAAAAAGGTTTTATGGTCGAAGGTACAAGAAAAAATGCTATGATGATTGATGGTGACTATGTTGATGAATTTTATATGGCTAAATTACTATAATCATGATTGCTTTACATATGAGGTCTGGAACAAGATTCAAAATCTAGAATATTTTAGTTCATTTCTAAATTCAGAATATAATTTACTATACATGCCCTTTTCGTTCATGATAGAGGGCATAAAAGTAAAAATAAAGTTAAATAATTCAAACATTGCGTAAAAGAACGCACTTCTGACATGGTTGACAAACACATCAATTATTTCATGACAAGTATAAACGGAGATCATTCAAATGAATAATATCGCAGTTGTCTATCAATCACATTATGGTACGACCCAAAAATATGCTGAGTGGATTGCTGAATCACTTGAAGCTGATTTATTGAATAGGAAAAAAGTATCTGTATCTGATTTAAGCCAATATGACATGATTATTTATGGGGGGGGGGTTATATGCAGGTAGCATACTTGGCGTAGATTTGGTTTCAAAAAGCAAATTAAAACATCTTGTAATATTCACAGTTGGACTTGCTGATCCTAAAATCATGGATTATTCAGAGATTATGACCAAAGGTTTCCCAAATCAAGCATATCAGCCCAATCAAGTTTATCATTTTCGTGGAGGGATTGATTATCAAAAACTCAGTTTCCTCCATCGCGGTTTGATGGCATTACTCAAAAAGACGGTTGAGAAAAAATCTGACTCGGAGATGTCTGCTGAAAGTAAAGCGATACTAGAGACCAATGGTGAAAAGGTTGATTTCACAGATAAAAAGATGATTTCACCATTGATTAGCTATGTAATGAGAGACACTATGGCTACAAAAATCATATTGCTATAGATACCAAATCAAAATTCGTAAAGAATTATCAAACAACGCCTGCAAATGTGCATGATTCTCAAG
>SKEM01000443.1_pt1 | contig 28194 bp, 20 predicted proteins | sample 4826731 | NCBI WGS metagenome assembly SKEM01 (sample SAMN11008809, study PRJNA524170) | human gut metagenome | biome: Human fecal sample; material: Feces; isolation source: fecal sample from pouch patient p37 | host: Homo sapiens | place: Israel: Tel-Aviv | collected 2015-07-27
GCCCCGAGGTCGCCCGCATATGCAAGCGCCTCGGGCCATGAAGGGCTCCCAGGCTCCTTCGTCATAGGGTGGGGCCGTGTCCGGCTCGTCTGATCGCTCAACCCGCACGCCCCGTCCCGGCAGCGTCGGCCTGCTCGAGCGTCCCGTGACCCGGCTCGTGGGCAAGCGCACCGCCGACCAGCTCGCCAAGCAGGGCGTCGAGACCGGGGCGGAGCTCCTCCGCCTCCTGCCCCGCCGCTACGACACCTGGGGCGACCTCACCGACCTGCGCACCCTCGTCGAGGGCGAGCAGGCCACCATCCAGGCGCAGGTCGTGCGCTGCTCCACCCGACGCACCCGGTCCGGTCGACCGCCCGCCATCCTCGAGGCCACCGTCACCGATGGCGCCGGCACCATGGACGTCGTCCTCTTCGGCGCCGTCGGCCTCCTCGCCCACCAGGCCGAGCAGCTGAGCCCCGGCACCACCGTCCTCATGTCCGGCAAGGTCGGCTCCCACCACGGCCGCACCCAGTTCGCGAGCCCCCGCTTCCAGGTCCTCGACGAGCTCGACGAGGCCGAGCGTGAGGCCCTCGTCGCCCGCCCCATGCCGGTCTACCCGGCCACCGAGGCCCTGCCGTCCTGGCGCGTCGCCAAGGCCGTCCAGGTGGTCCTCGACCAGCTCGGCCCGGGCGACGTCCCCGAGCCCCTGCCCGTCGAGGTCCGCGAGGCCAACCACCTCGTCGACGCGCTCACCGCCTACCGCTACGTGCACGTCCCCCAGGACGCCGAGCAGTGGCGCGCGGGCCGGGACCGCCTCCGTCACGAGGAGGCCTTCGTCCTCCAGGCCGCCCTCGCCCAGCGCCGCGCCGCCCACGAGGCCAGCCGCACCGCCGTCGCCTGGCCCGTCCCCGAGGCCACCGGCTCCCTGCGCGCGGACCTGGACGCCTCCCTCCCGTACGAGCTCACCGCGGGGCAGCGGCGCGTCGGCGACGAGCTCGCCGCGGCGCTCGCCTCCACGGTCCCCATGCAGTGCCTCCTCCAGGGCGACGTCGGAAGCGGCAAGACCCTCGTCGCCCTGCGCGCCATGCTGCAGGTGGTCGGCGCCGGCGGGCAGGCGGCGCTCCTCGCCCCCACCGAGGTCCTAGCCGCCCAGCACCGAGCCAGCCTCGAGGCCCTCCTCGGGCCCCTCGGCCAGGCCGGGCTGCTCGGCAGCGCCCTCGCCGACTCCGAGCGCGCCACGCGCGTGCACCTCCTCACAGGCTCCACCCCGGCCGCCCAGCGCCGAGACGTCCTCGCCGCCCTCGCCGGCGGCGAGCCCGCCCTCGTCGTCGGCACCCACGCCCTGCTGTCCGACACGGTGCAGATCCCCTTCCTCGGGCTCGTCGTCGTCGACGAGCAGCACCGCTTCGGCGTCGCCCAGCGTGACTCCCTGCGCGAGCGCGGCGACGCCCGCGACCCCGGCGCTCGCCCCGACGACCCGGCCGCCTCCGAGCCGCGCACGCCGCACCTCCTCGTCATGACCGCCACCCCGATCCCGCGCACCATCGCGATGACGGTCTTCGGAGACCTGTCCACGAGCGTCCTCGACGAGCTCCCCGCCGGGCGCAGCCCCGTCGAGACGCACCTCGTGCCCTGGGAGCGTCAGGCCTGGGTCGACGGCGTGTGGCGCCGCGCTGCCCAGGAGGTCGCCGCCGGCGGTCGCGTCTACGTCGTCTGCCCCCGCATCGACGTCACCGAGGAGACGCAGCCCGGGCTCGCTGAGGGCGCTGAGGACGGGGGAGAGGACCTGCCCGACGACCTCCTCGACGCCCTCGCTGAGGGTGACGCCCCTGCCCGTCCCCTCGCGGCCGTCACCGAGTGGGAGCAGAGGCTCGCCGCCGAGCCCGCGCTCGCGGGCCTCGCCGTCGCCACCGTCACCGGTCGCATGAGCCAGGCGGAGAAGGACGCCGCCATGGCGACCTTCGCCTCGGGGGAGACCCCGATCCTGCTCGCGACCACCGTCATCGAGGTCGGCGTCGACGTCCCGGCCGCCACGATGATGGTCATCCTCGACGCCGACCGCTTCGGCCTGTCCCAGCTCCACCAGCTGCGCGGCCGAGTCGGGCGAGGCTCGCGCCCCAGCATCTGCATGGCGGTCACGGGAGTCGAGGTCGGATCGCCCGCCTTCCACCGCCTCAAGGCCTTCGCCGAGACCACCGACGGCTTCAGGCTCGCCGAGGCGGACCTCGAGCTGCGCAGCGAGGGCAACGTCCTGGGCGCCGCCCAGTCCGGGCGTCGCAGCGACCTCGCGCTCCTGCGGGTCACCAAGGACGGTCGGCTCATCGAGCGGGCGCGGCAGGAGGCCGAGGCCGTCGTCGCCGAGGATCCCGGGCTCACCGAGCACCGCGACCTCGCCGCTGCCATCGCCGACCGCCTCGACGAGGAGTCCCAGGCCTACCTCGAGCGGGCCTGAGACGGGAGGGACTCCGGTCGCTCAGACCTGGTCGTCCGCAGGGGCGTCGTCAGCGTCCTCGGCGTCGGGCTCGGCGAACCAGACAGCCGTCTCCCCGTACTTCTTCTCGCTGAAGCGCCGCAGGCCCTTCGGCCAGCTCGGCTCAGGGGACCGGGTCGAGCGCTCCAGGGCGATGACGGCGCCCGGTGCGAGCCACGGGTCCTGCGTGCGCGCGAGCGGCTCGAGCATGGCGACGATGCCCGCCTCGTCGACGTCGTAGGGCGGGTCGATGAGGACGAGGTCGACCGGGGCGCCGGCGGGGCCGGCGAGGAAGGTCGCGACCTTCGCCGTCACGGTGCGGACGCCCTTGAGGCCCAGCGCCCGCGTGTTCGCCTGGCAGACCTGGGCGGCGGAGCGGGCGGCGTCCACGAGGGTGACGTCCGTGGCGCCGCGGCTCGCGGCCTCCAGCCCGAGGGCACCGGAGCCGGCGCACAGGTCGAGGACACGGGCGCCGTCGACGACCCCGTAGTGCTCGAGGCGGCCGAAGAGGGCCTCCCGGACGCGCTCGGAGGGGGGGCGCGTGCCCGAGCGGGGCACGTCGATCCTGCGTCCGCCGGCGACCCCGGCCACGATCCTCGTCATGGCCCCGACCCTAGCGGAGGCCGTCATAGGCTTCTCCGTGCAAGGACGCCCGCAGCCCGAGGAGAGCCGCCGATGACCCACGCCACGATCACGCCGAAGGCCACCCCGGACCGCCCCGACTGGGCCCTGCCCCTCGTCCCCGGTCCCGGGCGCGGTCGCCACCTCCCGCCGCGCGCCTGGACCCCGGGCTCGGACGCGCCGTCGCTGAGCCTCGACGGCACCTGGGCCTTCCGCCTCCACACCACCGCCCAGCCCGAGGGCACCGGTCCCGACGGCGCCCCCGTCGAGCCGGTCTTCGACACGGACGACGACGCCCTCGGCCCCTGGAGCACCATCGAGCTGCCCGCCACGTGGGTCCTCACCGGCGACGGCGAGCGCGGGCTGCCGATCTACACCAACGTCCAGCTGCCCATCCCGCTGGACCCGCCGTTCGTTCCCGACGCGAACCCGACGGCGGACCACGTCCGCACCGTCGACGTCCCCGAGGACTGGGGGATCGGCGAGGAGGGCGCGCTCGACGTCCTGCGCCTCGATGGCGTCGAGTCCTTCGCCTCCGTGTGGGTCAACGGGACCTGGATCGGCACCACCCAGGGCTCCCGCCTCGCCACCGAGCTCGACCTCACCGGCGTCCTCCACCCCGGCGAGAACACGCTCGCGATCCGCGTCTCGCAGTGGTCGCCCGGCACCTACGTCGAGGACCAGGACCAGTGGTGGCTGCCCGGCATCTTCCGCGACGTCACCCTCCTGCACCGCCTCGCCGGCCGTGTCGACGACCTCTTCGCACGCGCCGACTACGACCCGGCCACCGGCGCCGGCGTCCTCGAAGTCGACGTCGACGCCCCCGCGGTCGCCTTCCCCGTCACCGTCCGCCTCCCCGAGCTCGACGCACGCACCGTCCTCGACCGTCCCGGCACAGCCCGCCTCGACCTGCCCGCCGTCGAGCCCTGGAGCGCCGAGGAGCCCCGCCTCTACGGTCTCGCCGTCGAGGCGGCAGGCGAGACCGTGCGCGCCCGGGTCGGCTTCCGTCGCGTCGAGGTCGTCGACGGGCAGGTCCGCGCCAACGGCCGCCGCCTCGTCCTCGCCGGCGTCAACCGCCACGAGGTGAGCGCCCGCCGCGGCCGCGTCCTCGACGAGGCGTGGGTCCGTGCCGACCTGGCCCTCATGAAGGCCCACAACGTCAACGCCATCCGCACCTCCCACTACCCGCCGCACCCGCGCGTCCTCGAGCTCGCCGACGAGCTCGGCTTCTGGGTCATGGAGGAGTGCGACCTGGAGACCCACGCCTTCGAGACGGCCGGCTGGGAGGGTAACCCCGCCGACGACCCCGCCTGGACCGGGGCCCTCCTCGACCGCGCCCGCCGCATGGTCGAGCGCGACAAGAACCACCCCTCCATCGTTTTCTGGTCGCTCGGCAACGAGTCCGGCACGGGGCGGAACCTCGCTGCCATGAGCGCCTGGATCCGCGCGCGCGACCCGCGCCGCCCGATCCACTACGAGTCCGACTTCGCCGGCGCCTACACGGACCTGAGCTCCCGCATGTACCCGACGCTCGAGGAGGTCGACGCCGTCGTCGGCGCCCCCTCCCGCGACGTCGTCGGCGCTCCTGCCGCCACGCCGATCGCCTGCCCCGGCTACCCCGCCTCGCGGCTGACACCGGCGCAGGCCGCCCACGTCCGCACCCTTCCCTACGTCATGTGCGAGTACCTCCACGCCATGGGCACCGGCCCCGGCGGCATCGAGGGCTACACGGCCCAGGTCCTGCCCAACCCGCGCCACCTCGGCGGCTTCGTGTGGGAGTGGCGCGACCACGCCCTCGTCGACCCGCGCCCGGAGGCCGGTGGCGCCCTGCGCTACGGCGGCGACTTCGGGGAGGCCGTCCACGACGGGAGCTTCGTCTGCGACGGCATGGTCTCCGCGACCTCCGCGCCCAGCGCCGGCACGACCGCCTGGGCCAACGCCGTCGCACCCGTCGTCGCCACCCCGGTGCTCGACCGGCTCGACTCGCCCGACGCCCCCGGCGCGGTCGGCACGGTGCTCGTCGAGAACCGCTTCCACACGCGCACCACGGACCGGCTGCTCCTCGTGGTCCAGGCCCTCGTCGAGAACGCCGGCGACGGCGTGCGGGTCCTGCGCACCCCGCTGCCCGTGATCACGCCGGGGGACTCCCGGCTCGTCGCCGTCGAGGGACTCGCCGAGGCGATCGCGGAGCTGCGCGAGCGGGCCGGTGGGGAGGCCGTCCACGTCCTCGCCGCCGTCCTCGACCCGGTCGTTCCGGGCGCCTCCGACGACGGCCCCGTCCAGGTCGACCCGGCCACGGGCGCGGCGCTCCTGCCCCAGGTGGGCCGCGACGACCATGGGCTGCGCGTGCTGTCGACCCGTGAGACGAGCATCGAGACGGGACCCGTCACGGCGCCCGCCGTCCCGCGCGTCAGCGTCGTGGAGCCCGGATCCGCTGAGGGCACCGCGGCCCGCCTCGCCGGCGGCGCCCTCGACCTCGGCGACGGGCTCGTCCTCGGCGCCGACGGCCGCAGCCTCAGCCTCGGCGGCGTCGCGCTCGCCGGTCCCGACGTCACCGCGTGGCGCGCCCCCACGGACAACGACGAGGGGCACGGCCCCGTCGAGTACTGGACGAGGCCGCCGGCACCCGGCGACCTCGGAATCGGCGGCGGCGCCGGCGGCTGGGGCATGCCCTCCTCCGCCGACCGCTGGCGGGAGGCGCGCCTGAATCTCCTCACCGAGAGGCACGTCGGCACCCGCCTCGAGACGAGCACCGGCCCCGACGGCGCCCCCGTCACCTCGGCCGTCGTCACGAGCCGCGCCTCCGCCCCCAACGCCGCCTGGCGCCTCGACGTCACCACCCGCGTCACCCCCGAGCGCGGGGGAGCGCGCCTGCGCACGAGCATCGTCCCGGTCGGCCCGCTGCCTGCCGTCCTGCCGCGCCTCGGCGTGCGCCTGGGCCTGCCCGCCACGCTCAGCCGCGCCACCTGGACCGGCACCGGCCCCGCCCCCTCCTACGCGGACCTCACCGGGGCGCTGCGACACGGCGTCTTCACCGGCGAGGTCGAGGAGCTCTGGCAGCAGCCGGTCCGCCCGCAGGAGGGCGGCACCCGCACCGGCCTGCGCAGCCTCTGGCTCGACGGCGCGGGCCTGCGCGCCATGGTCCTCGTCCCCGCAGGCCTGCCGACCTCCTTCTCGTTGAGCCCCTGGAGCCCGGAGATCCTCACCGCCGCCGAGCACGTCGAGGAGCTGAAGCGCGACGAGCGCCTGTGGCTCCACCTCGACGCTCTCCACCACGGCATCGGCACCCGCTCCTGCGGCCCCGACGTCCGCCCCGAGGCGGCCGCGGCGCCCCGGGGCGTCGTCGTCGAGGCGTGGATTGGGGTACAGCGGGCGTGACGACGGCGCGCCTGCCGGCGGACCTACGCCTTGTCCGCAGTGGGCGCCGACTGGCCGTAGCCCGTGTCACGGATCTTCCGTGCGACGGCGTCGATCTGCTCGTCGGAAAGGATCCTTGGCGCGCCGACGGTGCGGGTGCGCAGGTAGAGTTCGCACACCCACTCCAGCTCCTGGACCAGGGTGTACGTCGAGCGCAGGTCGGGGCCGGCCACGACGGAGCCGTGGTTGCTCATGAGGGCGGCGGTGCGTCCCTTGAGGGCGCGGGCGACGTTCTCAGCCAGCTCCTCGGAGCCGTAGATGGCGTAGTCCGCCACTCGCACGTCCGGGCCACCGAACATCGAGATGTAGTAGTGGACGGCGGGCAGGGCCGTCACGCCCTCGAGTGAGGCCACGGCTGTGGCGGCGTAGGAGTGGGTGTGGATGACCGAGGGCTGGCCGGTCACGCGCATCGTCGTCAGGTGCAGGCCGAGCTCACTGGCAGGCTTGAGGGGCCCGTCGACCTGGGTGCCCGTCGCGTACTCGACGACGGAGACGAGATCGGGCCGCATGTCCTCGTAGGGCAGGCCCGATGGAGTGACGGCGACGAGGTCGTCCGCCCGGATCGACAGGTTGCCCGCGGTGCCGACGACCAGCCCGTCGGTGGCGAGGTGGGAGCAGGCGTCGGAGATCTGGCGTCGGGCGTCTTCCAGGAGCATCGGCTTTCCTTTCACGTGGGCCGTGCGCGGCATCGTTGCCGGCTCGCCCATGGTCGCATGTTTGCGCTCTCACGTCCACAGTTCCGACGAAGAGAGTTGCTATCCCTAGATGCTTGACTGTGGAAGAGATGATGTGCAGATAATTTGTGTGCGCTCACATCCCGGTGAGTCCTGGTCATCGACGCCCAGAAAGGTTCAGCACCATGTCAGTTGCCACCACCTACCCGGCCATCGGCATCCGCCCCCTCATCGACGGCCGTCGTCGTGGGGTCCGTGAGTCCCTCGAGGACAAGACCATGCGCCTCGCGCACGACGTCGCCGAGCTCATCGCCGCGAACGTCACCTACCCGGACGGCACGCCCGTGCGCACCGTCATCTCCGACACGACGATCGGCGGCGTCGCCGAGGCCAACGGCTGCAAGGAGCAGTTCCGCACCGAGAACGTCTGCGCCGACCTCACGGTCACGGCCTCGTGGAACTACATCACGGAGGTCCTCGATCTCGACGCGAGCATCCCCCACGCCGTCTGGGGCTTCAACGGCACGGAGCGCCCCGGCGCCGTCACGCTGGCCGCCGCGGCCGCCGCCTACAACCAGCTCGGCATCCCCTGCTTCGGGATCTACGGCCACGAGGTCCAGGACGCGGACGACTCCGGGCTCACGGACGATGTCGTCGAGAACATCCTGCGCTACGTGCGCGCCGCCCTCGCCGTCGGCCTCATGAAGGGACGCAGCTACCTGTCGATCGGCACCGTCTCCATGGGTATCGCCGGGTGCCGCGCTCCCGAGCAGTTCCTGGTCGACTACCTTGGCATGCGCGCGGAGTACATCGACATGATCGAGATCGACCGCCGCATCGCTCAGGGGATCTACGACCAGGAGGAGTACGAGAAGGCCGTCGCGTGGGCCCGAGAGCACCTCACGATCGGCGAGAACCACAACCCCGAGGCCAACCGCGTCTCGCAGGAGGAGTACGACGAGCAGTTCGACTACTGCATCAAGATGCTCCTCATCGGCCGCGACCTCATGGAGGGCAACCCGCGCCTGGCCGAGCTCGGCTTCGCCGAGGAGGCGGGTGGCCACGACGCCATCGCCGCCGGGTTCCAGGGCCAGCGGCAGTGGACGGACTACAAGCCCAACGGCGACATCATGGAGACCCTCCTCAACACCACCTTCGACTGGAACGGCAAGCGCCAGGAGAAGGTCTTCGCCACTGAGGGCGACGCCGGTAACGGCCTAGCCATGCTCTTCAACTCGGTCCTCACCCAGCGCCCCCAGCTCTTCAGCGACGTGCGCACCTACTGGAGCCCGGAGTCCGTCAAGCGCGTGACCGGCTACACCCTCGAGGGACACGCCGCCGACGGCTTCATCGACCTGCGCAACTCCGGCGCGACGACCCTCAACGCGACCGGTCAGGAGAAGGACGAGGACGGCAAAGCCATCATCAAGCACTGGTGGGAGATCACCGACGAGGACATCGCCAACGACCTCGCCGCGACCACCTTCCACGCCGCGACCAAGGAGTACTTCCCGGGCGGTGGCTTCTCGACGCACTTCGCCACCGCTGGCGGGATGCCTGTGACGGCCACTCGCCTCAACTTCGTCGCGGGGCAGGGCCCCGTCCTCCAGATCTCGGAGGGCTGGACCGTCGAGCTGCCCGAGGAGGTCCGGCACCAGATCGAGGACCGCACCGACCCGACCTGGCCGACAACCTTCTTCGTGCCGCGGATCACCGGTGAGGGCGCCTTCACCTCCGTCTACGACTGGATGGCCCACTGGGGCGCCAACCACACCGCCACCGGCTACGGCCACTTCGGCGCCGACCTCATCACGCTGGCCTCGATGCTCCGCATCCCGGTCTACATGCACAACGTGCCACGCGAGCACATCATGCGGCCCAAGGCGTGGATCCCGTTCGGGACGAGCGACCTCGAGGGAGCCGACTTCCGCGCCTGCGCCGCCTTCGGCCCGCTCTACCGCTGAGGCGACGGATATGAGGCACACCGACGGCCGCCCGGTGCAGGCCGGCGAGCACGACGCGCTCGCGCTCGACCTGGGATCCTCCTCCGTGCGAGCGGTCCTGGGGACCCTGCGCAACGGCGTCGTGACCACCGAGGAGATCTTCCGCCTCGGCCACGAGGTGACGACGCAGCAGGACCACCTCGTGTGGGACTTCGAGCGGATCATGCAAGGCGTCCGTCGGAGCCTCGAGATCGCCGAAGAACGCCTCGGCCACGCGCCCGAGAGCGTCGGCGTCGACACATGGGGCGTGGACTACGGCCTGCTGGCCCCGTCTGGCTCCCTGCTCAGAGTGCCGCGCGCCTACCGCGACGCGCGCATGAGCCGCGTCTCTGCCGGCCTCGAGCAGAGGCTCGGCCGTGAGGCGGCCTGGGAGGCCACCGGCGTCCAGCCGCAGGAGATCAACACGTCCTACCAGCTGTTCGCCGACCTCGGTGAGGAACCCCGCCTGCGTGAGCAGGTCGGGCTCGTCCTCCTGCTGCCCGATCTCGTCGCGTACCTCCTGGGTGCCGCACCGGCCGTAGGCCGTGCGATCGCCTCGACGACGGGCCTCGCCACACCGGGTGCGAGCGCGTGGTCGGGAACGGTCCTCGACGCGCTCGAGGTGCCACGCACGTGGCTGCCGGGGCTCGTCGACGACGGCACCGTCGCCGGCCGGACCCCAGGAGGCACCGCGATCGTCCGGCCGGCGGGTCACGACACCGCCTGCGCCGTCCACGCCCTCGGTCTGGCGCCGCGGGACATCCGCCTGTTCATCTCGAGTGGGTCGTGGAGTCTCATCGGCGCCACGGTCCCAGAACCCGTCATGAGTGCCGCCGCCCGCGACAGCGGACTCACCAACGAGGTCCGCACCGACGGAGGCATTCGCCTGCTGCGCAACCTCACGGGCTTCTGGCTCCTCCAGGAGTGCCAGCGCGCCTGGGAGGAGCCAGACACGGGCCGCCTCATGGAGGAGGCGTCGTGCGCCCCATCCCTGGGCGTCGTCGTCAACCCGGACGACCCCGCCTTCGTGCGGCCCGGAGGGATGCCCGCCAGGCTCGCCACCTGGTGTGAGGAGCAATACGGCGTGCGGCCCGAGGGGCGCGGCCAGACCGTCCGCCTCATCATCGAGTCGCTCGCCTGCGCGCACGCCGCCTACGCCGAGCAGCTCGAGCGGGTCGTCGGCGACGCGCTCGATCCCGACTCGCCCATCCACCTGATGGGAGGAGGCGCGCGCAACGACATGCTGGCCGCTATGACGGCCTCCGCCTGCGGGCGCCCCGTCGTGGTCGGCCCCGTCGAGGCCAGCGCCCTAGGCAACATCCTCGCCCAGCTCGAGGCGACCGGTGCTATCTCGAGCATCGAGCGCGGCGACGTCGTGCGCGCCAGTACCGACCAGCGCGTCGTCGAGCCCGGCTCGTCGGCCCCGTTCGACTCCATGCGGGAGCGCCTGCTCGCCGTCACCGCGGGCTGAGCCCCGCACCACCCACCACCACTCACGAAAGGGGCAATGATGCTCCGCAACATCCCGAAGAACCTCTCGCCCGAGCTCGTCAAGATTCTCATGGAGATGGGGCACGGCGACGAGATCCTCCTTGCTGACGCCAACTTCCCGGGCCACCACCTGCACCCCACGACGGTGCGCGCGGACGGGCTGGGCATCCCGGACCTCCTGCGCTCGATCCTGACTCTCATGCCCCTGGACCGCTACAGCGACTACCAGGTGGCCCTCATGGAGACCGTTGGCGACGACCCCCGTCCCGAGGTCTGGGACGTCTACGAGTCGATCTGGAACGAGGCGGAGAAGGAGGCCGGCCCCGTCACGGTGCGCACGATCGAGCGCATGGCGTTCTACAAGCACACGCCCTCTGTCAGCGCCGTCGTGGTCACTGGTGAGACCGCCCTGTACGGCAACCTGATCCTCAAGAAGGGTGTCCTGTGATGGCTGTCCCGACCGCCGGCACCGCCTCGGCTCACGTGCCGAGCACGGACCGTTCCGACGCCGCCCCCGGAAGCGGGCGGGCCTCCGGATTCGTGTACCCGGGGATGCTGGTGCCCTTCATCCTCCTCGTGTCGTGCTTCGCGGCCTGGGGAATGTCAACAGACATGACGGCGCCTCTCGTCAAGGTCTTCCGGTCAGTCTTCTCGATGTCCAACGTCCAGTCCTCCCTCGTGCAGTCCGCCTACTACGGTGCGTACTTCACGCTGGCGATTCCGGCGGCCTTCATCAACAGCCGCCTGGGCTACAAGGGCGGTGTCGTGATTGGACTGACGCTCGCCGCTACAGGCGGTCTGCTCTTCATCCCGGCCGCTCACCTCATGACGTACTCGATGTTCCTGGTAGCGCTGTTCACTCTCGCCGCCGGCCTGTCGATCGTCGAGACGAGCGCCAACCCCTTCGTCATGGCAATGGGACCCGAGCGCAACGCGACGCGGCGCCTCAACTTCGCTCAGGCCTTCAACCCCATCGGTTCCAACCTGGGCGTCCTCATCGCGACCCTGTTCATCCTCCCGCACGTCAACCCGGCGTCGGCGAGCGAGCGGGCGGCCATGAGCCAGCAGGATCTCCTTGCCACCAGGAGCCACGAGCTCCAGGCCGTCATGGGACCCTTCGTCGCCCTGGCATGCCTCTACCTCGGGTTGGCTCTGGCCATCTCCCGGGTCCGGATACCCCCGGAGCGTCGCGCCTCCGGCACGGTGGCCGTCGCAGGCGGTTCGGGTCGCCTCAGCCGCCTCCTGACGAACAGGCGCTACAGCTTCGGCGTCGTCGCCCAGTTCTTCAACGTGGCCGCGCAGACCTGCATCTGGACGTACACGCTCCACTACGTCACCTCCGTCCTGGGACTGTCCGACAAGACCGCCGGCTACTGGCTCCAGGCGAGCCTGCTTGTCTTCCTGGTCTCGCGCTTCATCATGGTGGGGCTCATGGGGCGTATCGACGCGCGCAAGCTCATGGTCACCATGTGCTGCGTCGGCGTGGCACTGGTCGCGTTCGCCATAGTCTCCCGCAACCTGGCGGGTGCGATCGCGATCGTGCTCCTGTCGGCGTGCATCTCGCTGCTGTTCCCGACCATCTACGGAGAGGCTCTCAAGGGGCTCGGCGACGACACGAAGTTCGGGGCGGCAGGACTGGTCATGGCGATCATCGGCGGTGCGATCGTCCCGCTGGTCCAGGGCTGGGTCATCGACTGGTCCTCCCCGGCGTTCTCCTACATCGTGGTGGGAGTCTGCTTCGCCATCGTCGCCGGCTACGGCGTGTTCACGCTGCGTCACTCCGTCCCCGCGGACGACGACACGGTCGACGAGATCATGGAAGGGGCTGTCTGACCCGCCGCTCACACGCACGTCGGGCGCAGACGACGAATCGTCTCGTCAGCGTCAGAGTGTCACAGCGTCAGGCCCCGAGCGGGGCCGCGAACTCCCACGGCGGGGCGAGCGGCCCCACTCGCGTGCTGGTCCAACCCGTGGGATCAGACGCTGGCGCCGCCGGTCGACTCGCGGACGATGAGGGCGGGCTCGAGTGCCAACGCGCGGGGATCCCGCCCAGACGCGAGCTCAGCGGACATGGACAGGGCGGTCCTGCCAAGAGTATCGAAGTCCTGGGCGACAGTCGAGAGTGACGGGGTCATCCACGCGGCCTGAGGGATGTCGTCGAAGCCGACGACCGCGACGTCGTCCGGGACCCGCACTCCTGCGGCCAGGAGCACCCGGCAGATGCCCAGGGCGATGTCGTCGTTGGCGGCGAAGATCCCGTCGGGCAGCCCGGTGGCCAGCAGCCGCTCGGCCACGGCCGCCCCGGACGCGGAAGACCAGTCCTCGGTACCGATCCACCGCGCCGGCAGGTCGTGGTCAGCGCAGGTGCTCTGGTAGGCGAACAGCCGCTCGGAGGCGTCCTGCCAGCTCAGGTCGCCCGAGACGTGGACGAGCCGCCTTCGACCGAGGTCGATGAGGTGCTCCGTCGCCAGCCGAGCGCCGAGGGCCTGGTCGATGGACAGCGTCGAGAAGCCCGTGAACGAGTGTGTGCCGGAGATGACCGCGACGACGGGCTTCTCGTTGTGCTCGAGTGCGAGCACCGTGAGGACGTCGGTGCGCTGTGCCAGGACCACGATGCGGTCGACGTGGTAACCGTGCAGGTGGGCGAGTGCACGTCGGACTGAGGCGGGATCGCTCCCGTCAGCCGTTGCGAGGACGACATTGCTCCCCTGCTCTCGCACTGCACGGGCAAGGGCGGAGAACGCGACGGACATGCCGTGGGACAGACCAGCGGTCAGGAGGATCCCGACCGCGCCCGAGGAGCCGGACGCGAGGACGCGCGCGGCGAGGTTGGGCTGATAGCCGAGAGCCTCGATGGCAGCCCGGACGCGGCTCCGAGTCTCAGGACGAACCGACGGGTGGTCGTGGAGCACACGGGAGACGGTCTGGGACGACACTCCCGCGGCGGCCGCAACATCGCTGAGGGTGGCACGAGCGGGCATATCGGGCACTCTAGCGGGACCGCCCGGCCACGAGCCGCTTGGCGCTTCGCGAGACGCGTCACTGCGCCCGACGCGCCCGGCGTGTGGCACGCCCGGCTCGCACGTCGATACCCTGGGGCTCATGACGCTCGCCGTGTACCCCGGAACCTTCGACCCGATCACCCTCGGGCACGTCGACGTCGTCCGCCGGGCCCTCACGGTCTTCGACGAGGTCGTCCTCGGCGTCGCCCAGAACGCCGCCAAGTCCGGCCAGCACCTCTTCCCGGCCGAGCAGCGCGTCGCCCTGGCCCGCGAGGCGCTCGCGAACCTGCCCGGCGCCCGCGTCGACGTCGTCCCCGGTCTCCTCGCCGACTACTGCCGTGAGGCTGGCGCCACCGCGGTCGTCAAGGGCCTGCGCTCTGGCACCGACCTCGACGCCGAGGTCCCCATGGCCCTCCTCAACCGCGACCTCGGCGCCCCCGAGACCGTCTTCCTCGTCGCGGCGCCCGCGCACGCCCACGTCTCCTCCTCACTCGTCAAGGACGTCGCCCGCCACGGCGGCGACGTCTCCGCCCTCGTCCCGGCCGGCGTCCTCGCCGCTCTCACCGAGGCCCTCGGCGCCTGACGCCGCCCACCAGCCCGCACAGCCCACACCTCCGGAAGGACCACTCGTGACCACCACCCCCGACGCCGGCGACGACCTCCTGTCCATCCTCGACGAGCTCGACGAGCTCATCGCGACCGCCCGCTCCATGCCGATGAGCGCCTCCGCCATCGTCAACCGCGACGAGGCCCTCGACCTCATCGACCGCGCCCGCCAGGCCGTCCCGGACACCGTCCACCGGGCCGAGGACATCGTCGCCGGGGCGGACTCCGTCGTCGCCGACGGCCGCGCCGAGTCCGACCGCCTCATCGCTCGCGCCCAGGAGGAGGCCGACCGCCTCGTCTCCAACGAGGCCGTCGTCCGCGCCGCCCACGAGCGCGCCGACCGCATCGTCGCCGCCGCCGAGGACAAGGCCGCCCGCCTGCGCGCCGGCGCCGACCAGTACTCCGACCGCTCCCTCGAGGGCCTCGAGAAGGAGCTCGCCAAGATCGCCGAGCAGGTCCGCCGCGGCCGTGAGGCCCTCGCACCGCGCCTCGCCGAGGCCGGTGACGCCGCCGAGGAGGAGACCGAGGCCGGCTCCGGCTCCACCACCTCCTCGACCGCACGCCCGGCCCAGCCCTCGCCCGACCTCCAGCGCCGCTTCCCGGGCTGGTCCGTCGACCCCGCCAGCCAGCAGGACTGATCCACCGGCCCGCGCCCTGAGCCACGCGGGCCCAACCACCACGGGAGCCCGCCGCCCGGCCGCACCGACGGCCCCGTGCCCGCTCAGGGCCGATCCACGGTCGGCGGGCGCCCCGCCCCGCAGCCGAACCGTTCCCACCAGGAGGAACCCATGCCCGGACTCGTCGTCGACATCACCGACCTCCCTCAGAAGGCCGGCTCCTTCAAGGACGTCCACGTCGAGACGCCCGCCCCGGCCGACCTCGGCACCGACGTCATCGGCGTCCCCGAGGGCGACCCGGTCGTCCTCGACGCCCAGCTCGTCTCCGTCGACGAGGGCGTCCTCGCCCGCGGCCGCGCGGACCTCCACGTCCACGGCGAGTGCGTGCGCTGCCTGCGCGACCTCGACGACGACCGCACCGTCTCCTTCGGCGAGATGTACTTCCTCCCCGAGGCCGCGAAGGCCCATGCCGCCGAGGGCGACGAGGAGGCCGACGACCTCTTCCTCCTCGGCGACACGACGCTCGACCTCGAGCCCGCCCTGCGCGACGCCCTCGTCCTCGACCTGCCCTTCCGACCCCTGTGCCGCCCGGACTGCCGCGGGCTGTGCCCCGACTGCGGCGATCGGCTCGACGACCTCCCGGACGACCACCACCACGACCACCTCGACCCGCGCTGGAACGCCCTCGCCGGCCTCCTCCAGCCCGAGCGCTCCGCCGACGACGGCGACACCGGCGCCGACGAGGCCGGCGCCGAGGAGAGCGCCTGATGGCGGGCAGCCGCAAGCAGGCTCGGCGCGAGGCCGAGCCCGCCCGGACCGACACCGAGGTTCTCGTCTACCGCTGGGGCGAGCCCGTCGAGCCGGAGCTCCTCGACCTCGCCCTCACCCACCGCTCCTACGCGCACGAGCACGGCGGCCTGCCCACCAACGAGCGGCTTGAGTTCCTCGGCGACGCCGTCCTCCAGATCGTCGTCACCGAGCGGCTCTACACGGACAACCCGGACCTGCCGGAGGGGCAGCTCGCCAAGATGCGGGCCGCCACCGTCTCCGAGCCGGCCCTGGCCGAGATCGCCCGCGACCTGGGTCTCGGCGAGTTCATCCACCTCGGCAAGGGCGAGGCCCTCTCCGGCGGCCGGGACAAGGACTCGATCCTCTCCGACACGGTCGAGGCCCTCATCGGCGCCACCTACCTCACCCACGGCCTTGAGCCCTCCCGCGCCGTCGTCGAGCGCCTCGTCGGCCGCTTCCTCACGGCCGCCCGCACCCGCGGCGCCGGCCTCGACTGGAAGACGAGCCTCCAGGAGCTCGCCGCCGCCCACCGTCTCGGCAACCCCTCCTACGAGGTCGAGGGCGTCGGCCCCGACCACCAGCGCGTCTTCACCGCCCGCGCCGTCGTCGACGGGACCGTGCGCGGCGAGGGCACCGGCTCCTCCAAGAAGACCGCCGAGCACGACGCGGCCGAGGTCGCCTACGCCACCATCCTCGCCGAGCTCGGCGACGGCGGCCTGAGCCTCCCCGGCGTCAACGAGGCCCTGCGCGCCGACCTCACCCGCCGGGCCTGAACGCGCCGTGCCCGAGCTGCCCGAGGTCGAGGCCGTCCGCGCCGGGCTGGCGCGCCACCTCACCGGGAGGCGCGTCGAACGCGTCGAGGTCCTCGACGCCCGCCCCCTGCGCCGCCAGGTCGGGGGTGCGCAGGCCTTCGCCGAGGAGCTCACCGGACGGACCGTCACGGCCGCCGTCCGTCGCGGCAAGCGCATGTGGCTGCCCCTCGACGACGGGCGGGCCCTCTCCGCCCACCTCGGCATGTCGGGCCAGCTCCTCGTGCGCGGGACCGCGCCCGCGGAGGCGGATGACGTGCCCGCCGCCGGCGACGCTCACGGCGCCGACGGCGGCGCCTCGCGTGCGGACGCCGAGCGGCACCTCGCCGACGCCGACGCCCCCGCCGTCGACCTCACGGCCACCCGCGCCCCGAGCCTCGTGCGCGACCTCTCGCAGCGGCCCCGCCACCTGCGCGTGCGCCTCCGCCTCTCAACCCTGGCGGGCGACCCGGGCGACGCCGTCCTCCTCGACCTCGTCGACCAGCGCATGCTCGGCGGACTCCACCTCACCGACCTCGTCCCCACCGACGACGGCGCACCCGGGGGAGAGGGATCGCCCGAGCCGCTCCTGCCCGCCGACGCCACCGGCCTCGCCCGGGACCTCCTCGACACGGACCTCGACCGCGCCGCCGTCCTCGCCCGGATCCGGTCCTCGCGCCGCGCCGTCAAGACGATCCTCATGGACCAGGGCGTCGTCTCCGGCGTCGGCAACATCTACGCCGACGAGGGCCTGTGGGCCGCGCGCCTCCACGGACTGCGCCCCGGCGCCGAGGTCGGCCCGCGGGTCGCCGCCCGCCTCCTGGCCGAGACCGCCTCCGTCATGGAGCGGGCCCTCGCCGTCGGCGGTACCAGCTTCGACGCCCTCTACGTCGACGCCGACAGAGCCCCGGGCTACTTCGCGCGCTCCCTGGCCGTCTACGGGCGGGCCGGCCAGCCCTGTCGACGCTGTGGCGCCCTACTGCGCCGCGAGGTCATCGCCGCGCGCTCGCACACCTCCTGCCCGCGCTGCCAGACCCGCCCCCGCGTGCGACGACGCTGACGCGAAGGACGGCACGCCGGGTGCGGCGGACTGGCCCAACCGCCAGGAAGACCCTGGCAACCGGGTAGCAGAACGGCCCTCAGGCCCGCCACGAAACCGCGTCAGGACGCCGAGTTTGTGACGTAGGTCCGTGTCGCTGCTACCATCGTCCTCATGCCGAGCCCCACGAGTGCTGAGAACGTCCGCGTCATGATCGTGGACGATCACGAGATCGTCCGCCGCGGGATCGCCGAGATCATCGATCGGGCCGACGGCCTCGACGTCGTCGCCGAGGCGGGCTCCCGCGCCGAGGCCGTCCGCCGCGCCGAGCTCGTGCGCCCGGACGTCGTCCTCGTCGACCTCCAGCTGCCCGACGGCACCGGCATCGAGCTCATGCGCGAGCTCCACGACTCCGTGCCGAACGCCCTGCCGATCGTCCTCACCTCCTTCGACGACGACGAGGCCCTCGCCGAAGCGCTCGACGCGGGTGCCCGCGCCTACCTCCTCAAGACCGTCCACGGCGCTGAGATCTCCGACGTCGTCAAGGCCGTGGCCTCCGGTCGCGTCCTCCTCGACGAGCGCACCGTGACCCGCCGTCGCGCCGACCACGACGACCCCACCGCCGACCTCACCAACGCCGAGCGCAAGGTCCTCGAGCTCATCGGTGACGGCCTGTCCAACCGCGAGATCGGCGAGCGTCTCGGCGTCGCCGAGAAGACCGTCAAGAACCACATCACCTCGCTCCTGGCCAAGATGGGCCTCCAGCGCCGCACCCAGGTCGCCGCCTGGGTCGCCGGGCAGCGCGCCTCCGGCTGGCGCAACGGCTGAGACCGCCCGGCAGAACCGCCGCACAGCACGACGAGGGCCCCACCCGCACGGGTGGGGCCCTCGCTGCTGCCCGCGTCCGTGGCTCGGAGGGGGAGCCCCGCGCTTAGCGGCGGCGGCCCGAGGTGTCCAGCGGGACCCGCCAGGTGAAGCAGGTGCCGCGGCGTTCACCGTCCGAGTGCGCGCGCGGGCCGATGACGAAGGTGCCCCCGTGGCGGCGGGCTCGCTCGGCCATGTTCGCCGTCCCCGAGCGGCGCGTCACCGCGGGGTCGACGCCGACGCCGTCGTCGCGGCACACGATCTCGACGACCGGGTGCTCCGCGGGCCCGAGCGAGCCCTCGACGTCAGGGGCTGCGGGCGCGCCGCCGGCCACCTCAGCGCCGTCGACGAGGACCGAGCCGCCAGGGAGGACGCCGGTGAGGAGGATATCGACGGTGGCCGAGGAGGCGTGGGCGTGCCGCGCGATGTTGGACAGGCCCTCGCGGACGACGGCGACCATGTCGTCGGCGACGTCCGGGTCGACGGCGGCTTCAACCGCGTCGATGAGCTCGTCCTCGGCGTCGCGCTCGGCGGCTTTGGACACGTCCTGGCCGTCGACCGAGAGCACGAGCGAGGGGGCGTAGCCGAGCGAGGTGCGCGCCAGCGAGGCCTCGCGCCGGAGCCGCTCGACGACGCTCACGTCCTCGTCGCGGTCCCGCAGGGAGCGGACGATGGAGCGGATCTGGCCGACCGAGTCGTCGACGGCGGCGAGTGAGGAGTCCAGCGCCGCGCACACGGCCTCGACGTCGAGGGACTCGCCGGGCGCGCGGTCCCGCAGGCGCTGCTTCGCCGCCGTGATCTGCATGCCGGTCGCGAAGAGCTGCTGGATGGCGAGGTCGTGGAGGTCGCGGCCGATGCGGGCGCGCTCGTCGAGGAGGGTCGCCATCTCCTCGGCGTGCTGGGCGTCGGCGAGCTCGAAGGCCATCGTCGCCTGCCCCGCGACGAGCTCGGCGATCTCGAGGTCCTTCTCGGTGAAGACGGGCGAGCCCACCTCGCGCAGCAGCAGCATGACGCCGACGCCGCGACCGCGGTGGATCATCGGGGCGTAGAGGGCCGGACCGAAGACGGACAGGGCGGACACCTTGAGGTCGTCGGCGCCCCAGGCGTCGTGGAGCGAGGGGACGAGGAAGCCGGCCTGGTGGTCGAGGGTGGACAGGGCCCGGCCGTCCCGTGGGAAGGGGACGCCGATCAGCTCGTCGGCTCGCGCGCCGTCGGCGATCTCGCAGACCCAGGAGTCCCCGACGCTCGGCAGGACGAGGACGCTCGTCGAGGCGTGCGCGACCTCGCGGACGCGGTGGGCGATGAGGGTGAGGGCGTCGTCCTCGTCGGCCCCGGAGAGCAGGAGGGTGGTGAGCTCCTGGGAGACGCTCATCCACTGCTCGCGGTCCCGGGCCTCGCGGTACAGGCGCGCGTTCTCGACGGCGAGGGCGGCGGCCTCGGCGAGGGTGAGGACGGTCGTGACGTCGTCGGGGCCGAAGCCGCCCGCCTTGTCGCACAGGTAGAGGCGGCCGTAGACCTGTCCGTGGGCGCTCAGCGGCGCCGAGAGGAGCGAGCCGGAGCCCTCGCCCTCGATGGCGCCGGTGAAGGCCGAGGCGGCACCGAGGTCGTTGGCGATGACGACACCGCCCTCGGCCGGGCCCGTCGGCACGGCGTCGTGGAGCATGTCGTGGAGGGAGTCCGTGTCCGTCGTGGCGGCCCCCGACGAGACGGGGTCGTCCGGGGCGACGGCGACGGCGGCCTGGTGCCGCACGGCGATGGTGCCCCAGGCGGCGCCCGTGATGGAGCAGGCCGAGGAGACGAGTCGCTGGAGCGCCTCGGGGACCTCGAGGGAGCTGGTGAGGCGCAGGGCGGCCTGGAGGAGCGCGGCGGCGCTCTGCGACCCGGAGCCGGCGTCCGCGCCCGCCGACGCCGCGGCGGAGCGCGTCGAGGCGAGGTGGTCGGCGTGGACGGCGTAGGCGAGCGAGCCGATCCCCGCGGGGTCGCCGGGGCTGGGGCCCGTCGGTGCGACGCGGCGCTCGGGCCCCGTCGACCGGCTCGTGGTGCTCGGCTGGCTCATGCCTCAGACCTCCTGGGTCTCGTGCTCCTCCTGCTCCAGGGACCAACGGTATCCCGCGTCGGTGGCGGCCAGGTCGGCGTGCGAGCCGCGGCGCAGGACGGTGGCGGGCCGACCGGCCTCGGTCCGCCCCACCATGAGGACCTCGTCGGCGTGGGCGAGGGCGGACAGGCGGTGGGTGACGAGGAGGACGCCGCGGCGGGACGCCGGGTCCTCCGCGAGGCCGGCGTCGAGGAGGTCGGCGACGAGACGGTCGGCCGTCTCGGCGTCGAGGTGCTCGCCGGGCTCGTCGAGGAGCATGAGCGGGGTCGGCGCGGCCAGGGCCCGGGCGAGGAGGAGTCGGCGGCGCTCGCCGCCCGAGCCGGTCGTCCCGTCCGAGCCGAGCGGCGTGTCGAGGCCGTCGGGCAGGGCGGCGAGCCAGGCGCCGAGGCCGGCGCGCTCGAGGAGGGCGGTGGCCTCCTCGGGCCGGAGGGCACCGTGGGCGACGCGCAGGTTCTCCAGGACGGTCGTGTCGAAGACGTGGGCGTCCTCGGCGGTGAGCGTGATCCGGGCGGCCACCTCGGTGCGCTCGCCTGTCCAGGGGCTGACGCCGTCGAGGGTGAGCTCGCCGTCCTTGGGTTCGAGGAGCCCGGCCAGGGTGAGGAGGAGGGTCGTCTTGCCGATGCCGGAGGGTCCGACGATCGCGAGGCGGTCGCCGGGGGCGAGGTCGAGGTCGATGCCCTCGGCGACGACCGGGCCCCCCGGCCAGCCGACGGCGAGGCCGCGGGCGCGCAGGCGCGGGCCGCCCGTCGTGACGGCGGGCAGGTCGTGGGTCTCGGGGACCTCGGCGGCGGAGGCCTCGGCCCGGTCGACGAGCTCGACGATCCGCACGGCGGCGCCCGCGGACTTGATGAGCTGGACGGAGGCGGGACCGAGGTTGGCGGTGGCCTCGAAGGCGGACAGCGGGACGAGGACGATGACGGCGAGCCAGACCTCGCCGATGCGTCCGCTCGTTACCGCGGGCACGCCCACGACGAGGCTACCGAGGACGGACAGTCCCATGGCCAGCACGTCGATCGCGGCCGCGGCGGCGGCGGGACGGGCGGCGCGGTCGCGGGTGGCGGCGAGGTGCTCCTCGACGCCTGCGAGTGAGTCCATGACGCGGGGCATGCGGCCGGAGACGGAGAGCTCGCTGCCGCCGTCGAGGGCGGTGAGGACGGTGGCGGACAGGTCGGTGGTCTGCTCCTGGCGGGCGAGCTCGGCCGCGCGGGCGGAGCGCATCGTGATGAGCGGGCCGCCGACGCCGGACAGGAGGAGGCACAGGCCGAGGATGACGCCGGCCGGCCAGTAGACGAGGCCGACGCCGACGGCGGTGAGGAGACCGACGCTCGCGGCCACGGCCATCGGCAGGTAGGAGCGCACGACGAGGTCGCCGACGGCGTCGACGTCCGCGCCGACGCGGGCGAGGACGTCGCCGCGGCGCAGGCCCGCCACCGTGTCCGTGCGGGAGCCGGCGAGGATCTCGTAGAGGTGGGTGCGCAGTGCGTTCATGCCGCGCAGGGCCGTGTCGTGGGAGACGAGGCGCTCGCAGTAGCGCAGCACGGAGCGTGAGACGCCGAAGAGGCGCACCATGACGGGCGCGACGCCGAGCGCGATGACGTCGGGCATCTGGGAGGCGCGGGCGATCATCCAGGCGGCGACGCCGGACAGGCCGAGGGCGCTGAGCAGCCCGAGGGCGCCCAGGGCGACGGAGGCGGCGAAGCGGCCGCGGTCGAGGTCGAGGAGCTGGACGGCGCGGCGCAGGGCGCGGCGCTCGGTCGGGGTCAGGGCGCTCACAGGGCGGCCTCCTCGTCAGTGGTGCCGGCGGGCTCGGAGAGCAGCGAGGGCTCGCTCGGGGTGCCTGCGGCGACGGAGCCGAGGGCCGGTGCGTCGTCGCCGTCCCGGCTGTCCTGGTCGTCCTCGCCCGCGCTCAGGAGCTCGGGGGCGGGGGAGGAGGTGACGGTGATGACGTCGTCGGCCATGGCGAGGAGGGAGGCGCGGTGGGCGATGACGAGGACGGTGCGGCCGGCCTCCCGGAGCGCGGCGACGCCGTCGAGGACGTGGCTCTCGCTGGCTGCGTCGAGGTGGGCCGTGGGCTCGTCGAGGACGATGAGCGGGGTGGTCGCGACGAGGGCGCGCGTGAGGGCGAGGCGCTGTCGCTGGCCGACGGACAGGCCGACGCCGCCCTGTCCGACGGGCGTCTCCCAGCCGGCCGGGAGGACCGCGAGGACCTCATCGAAGCCGGTCGCGTGCGCGGCGGCGGCGAGCGCGGGGGAGCCGGCGGCGCCGGGCGCCTGGGCGGCGTCCTCGCCGAGGACGTTGCTCAGGACGGTGCCGGGCACGAGGACGGGGCGCTGGGGGACCCAGGAGATCTGCTCCCACCAGGACTCGGCGGTGACGTCGGCGAGGCTGACGGGCTCGCCGTCCTCGGGGACGACGAGGACGCGGCCGTACTCGGCCGGCAGGAGGCCGAGGAGGACCTGCGTCGTCGTGGTCTTGCCGGCTCCGGAGGCGCCGGTGAGGGCGACGAGGCGGCCTGGGCGGATCTCGGCGGTGAGCTCGTGGGGCGCCCAGGCGCCGCGGGCGGCGACGGACAGGCCCTCGACGCGGATGGCGGAGCGGGACAGGTCCGGGGCGGGGACGTCGCCGTGCTCGGGCAGCGGGGTCTCCAGGACCTCGAAGACGGCGTCGGCGGCGGCGACGCCGTTGGCGGAGGCGTGGAACTGGAAGCCGACCTGGCGCAGCGGCGCGTAGACCTCGGGGGCGATCATGAGGACGAAGAGACCGGTCTCGAGTCCCATCTTGCCGAAGATGAGGCGGAAGCCGATCTCGACGGCGATGATCGCGACGGACAGGGTGGTGATGAACTCGAGGACGGCGCCGGAGAGGAAGGCGACGCGCAGGGTGGACATCGTGGTCCGGTTGTAGGCGCGGCCGAGCTCCTTGACCCGACGGGCGGGTCCCTTCTCACGGCCGAGGGCCTTGAGGGTGGGCAGGCCGGCGAGGAGGTCGAGGACCTGTCCGCCGAGCTTCTCCATGGCGACGAGTCGGTCCGCCGAGTGCTTCTGCGTCAGCCTGCCGATGAAGATCATGAAGATCGGGATGAGGGGGATCGTGCAGGTCACGGCGATCGTGGAGGGAAGGTCCTGGGTGAGCATGACGAGGCCGGTGAGGGGCGTGACCGTGGCGGCCAGGAGCAGCTGGGGCAGGTAGCGCGTGAAGTAGGGCTCGAAGTCGTCCAGGCCGCGGGTGAGGAGGGTGGCGGTGTCGGCGCCGTGGACGGCCTGCCAGCGCGGCCCGAGGGCGGCGGCGTGGGAGAGGACCTGCTCGCGCAGGTCGATGGTCGTCTCGACGGCGGCCCGGTGCGCGAGGGCCTCCTGGACGTAGAGGACGAGGACGCGGCCGAGGACCACCGCGGCGAGCGCGATGACGAGCGGCCGGACCGTGCTCCAGTCGGCGGTGCGGCCGACGACGGGGGAGACGGAGCGCGAGATGAGGAAGGCCTGCGCGATGACGAGCAGGGCGGTCAGCGTCCCGGTCACGGCCGTGATGATGATGTAGCGCCGGGCCGCGCGCGCGTAGCGCATGAGCCGGGGGTCCAGTGGCTTCACCTCGTCAGGATATGCGCGCCCGAAGGGCGTTCCGGCCAGTGACGGCGTGCCCCGCACCTCATTTCTCCCGGTCGGTTCCGGAGGGTGTGACGCGGTGGCGCCGTCGGCGTGGAGCAGTGGCCCGAGGGGCGTCGAGGGCCCCGGGGCGACGGGCGCGCGAACGGGGCGAGGGCCCGGCCCGCCGTGCGGCGGGACGGGCCCTCGTGGGTCCTGACGGTGCGGCTGCCCGGCGGGCGGCCGACGTGGGCGTCAGTAGCCGATCGCGGCCTCCGGCTGGGCGGAGTCGCGGACTCGCTTCGGGTCGAGACCGCCCTCGGCGGGGTTGACCTTGGACGGGTCGATGCGGCGCGAGAACACCTTGTAGCCCCAGATCGTGTAGAAGAGCACGACCGGGACGAAGACGATCGCGGCGACCGTCATGATGATGAGGGTCGTGTCCGTCGAGGCGGCCTGCTGGTAGGTCAGCGAGTAGGCCGGGTCGATGGAGGAGCGCATGACGTCGGGGGCCATCGTGGCGAAGATGAAGGCGACGGCCCCGCCGATGCCGGCGAAGTGGAGCCCGAAGGCGAGGCCCTCGCGACCCTGGTACGTCACGGCGAGGGACGCGATGAGCGCGACCGCCGCGATGACGAGGGGCAGCCAGGACAGGCCGTTGGGGGAGTAGGCGAGCTGCGCCCACAGGGCCCACACGGCGGTGACCGCGGTGGACACGAGGGCCGACTTCTTGGCGAAGGCCAGGGCGCGCTCGTGGAGGTCGCCCTGGGTCTTGAGCGCGATGAAGAGGGCGCCGTGGGTGAGGAACAGCGTGCAGGTGACGACGCCGCCCAGGATGGTGAACGGGGTCAGCAGGCTGAGGAAGCCGCCGGTGAGCTGGTTCGAGGCGCCGGCCATGAGGCTGTCGGTGGCGACCTGGGAGGCCGGGACGACCTCACCGGTCCCGGTCATGACGACCTCGATCTTCATGCCCTGGACCATGTTCGCGAAGGCGACGCCCCACACGATGGAGGGGATCCAGGCGGCGACGGTGTGGATCCAGTCCCAGCGGTCGCGCCAGGCCTGGTCGTTGATCTTGCTGCGCCACTCGATGGCGCACACGCGCACGATGAGGCACAGGAGGATGAGGAAGAGGGCGACGTAGGCGCCGGAGAAGAGGGTGCCGTACCACTCGGGGAAGGCCGCGAAGGTCGCGCCGCCGGCGGTGAGGAGCCAGACCTCGTTGCCGTCCCAGTGCGGGCCGATGGCCTGCATCATCGAGCGGCGGTCGCGCTCGTCCTTTCCGAGGACGTGGAGGAGCATGCCGACGCCGAAGTCGAAGCCCTCGAGGGTGAGGTAGCCGGTCCACAGGACCGCGATGAGGATGAGCCAGAGGATGGAGAGAGTCATGGTGTGTTCCTTCTTCCGACTCAGTACTGGAAGGACAGGGCGGGGGCGGGCTTGCCGTCCTCACTGCCCCTCGACTCGGACGCGACGGTCTCGGCGGTCTGGGTCCGGACGCCCTCGCGGATGTAGCGGCGCTCGAGCACGAACCAGACGACGCCGAGGGCGGCGTACAGGAGGGTGAAGATGATCATCGAGGCCAGGACGGTGCCCGAGGCGACGACGGTGGAGACGCCGTCGGAGGTCAGCATAAGGACCTGGGAGACGGGGTCGGAGATGTTGGGGACGACGATCCAGGGCTGACGGCCCATCTCGGTGAAGATCCATCCGAAGGAGATGCCGATGAAGGGGAGCCACATGAGGCCGAGGGCGGTCTTGCCGGCCGCCGGGCCGCGGATGAGGCGGTCTCCCCGGATGAGCCACAGCGCGATGAGGCCGAGGAGCATGGAGAGCATGCCCAGGCCGATCATGAGGCGGAATGACCAGAAGGTGATCATGACGTCAGGCGTGAAGTCGACGTCGGAGCCGACCTGGGCGCCGTAGCGCTCGGTGTACATCTGCTGGGCCTGGTTGAGGCCCATGACCTCGGCGTTCGGGTCGTTGGTCGCCATGAAGGAGTAGACCTTCGGGACCGTGATGACCTTGGTGACGCCGGACTCGCAGTCGCCGAAGGCTGCGACGGTGAAGCCCGCGCCGGACTCGGTGTCGCACAGTGCCTCGGCGGCGGCCATCTTGAAGGGCTGCTCGCGGGTGATGATCTGGCCCATGACGTGACCGGAGCCGGCGGTGACGACGCCGCCGATGATCATTGCGATGGCGCCGAACTTGGTGAGGCGGCGCCAGAGCTCGCGGGCCTCGAACTCCTGGTTGGCGCGGGCGGCGCGGCCCATCCACCACACGGAGACGCCGAGGACGACGGCACCGGCGGTGAGGAGGGAGGAGAAGAGGGTGTGGAGGAAGGTCGTCCACAGCAGGGAGTTGGAGAGGACGTGGAAGAAGCCGGAGACGCCGTCGAGCTCGGCGCGGCCGGTCGTCTCGTTGAGGACGGCGCCGACCGGGTGCTGCATCCAGGAGTTGGCCGCGAGGATGAACAGCGCGGAGAACTGGGTGCCGATCGCGACGAGCCACATGCAGGCGTTGTGCATCTTGGCTGAGAGGCGGTCCCAGCCGAAGATCCACAGGCCCAGGAAGGTGGACTCCAGGAAGAAGGCGAGGAGGGCCTCGAAGGCGAGGGGGGCGCCGAAGATGTTGCCGACGAAGCGGGAGTACTCGGACCAGTTCATGCCGAACTGGAACTCCTGCACGATGCCGGTGGCGACGCCGAGCGCGAAGTTGATGAGGAGGATCTTGCCGAAGAACTTCGTCGCGACCTTCCACTGCTCGTTGCCGGTGCGGTTGTAGTTCGTCTCCATCAGGGCGACGAGGGGCGCGAGGCCGATCGTCAGCGGGACCAGGATGAAGTGGTAGACGGTCGTGATGCCGAACTGCCACCGAGCGAGGTCGAGGGAGTCCAGCGCCATCGGTGCGATGACCATCAGCGCCACCTTTCGAAAGGGATGATGAGAATCATAGGAACTTCCGCGATGTTGCTCGCGGAGGGATATGAGGATTCTATCCGCGCAGGTAAAGCGACGCCGCGTAAGAACCTCCGAGGGAGGGTGAATTCGCGGGTGTGAGCGTCGACTCAGACCGTTCGGCGGCACCGAACTGGGCCCTCGGTCCCGTACGCCCGTGGCGAGACGGGACCCGCCGAGGCGGTCGTGAACGGTCCGGAGTGGCGGCCGTGTGGGATACTCCTTCCGACCCCGAGTGCCTCGTACCGGCACCCGGTGTCCGAACCCCGACGCCGACCCGTCCGGGAACCTGCGCCGCCGTCGCGATGACGAGCGTCGCCGCGGTCCCGGCTCGTGAGTCAGGCCGCCGGGGCCGGCGCCCGCAGGCGCACACACAGACTTTCCCCCTGCTCCCCGCCGCGCGGGGAGCGAGACCGCGCCCTACGCGCCGCGGGTACGGCGGTCGCGGGGCGCTCGGAGAGTGCAACGCACCATGACTCCTGACAACAGCACCCCTGAGAACGCGCCCGAGAACGAGCAGGCCGCCCGGCTCGCCGCGGACGCTCCGTCGACCGAGGCTCAGTCCGAGCCCCGGGCGGAGGAGCGCCCCAAGCGGCGCCGCCGCAAGGCCACCGCGAGCCAGTCCGCGCCGGAGAAGGCCCCGCAGGCGCCCGCCGTCGAGCTCGCCCCGGCCCCCGCCGCCGGGACCGCCGTGGAGGAGGGCGTGCAGGCCGCCGGGGCGGAGAGCGAGCCCCAGGCTGAGCCCGGGGCTGAGCCGGTCGCTCCTTCGCGCCCCAAGCGCCGTCGTCGCGCCACCGCCGCCCAGGCCGCCCCCGCCGACGAGCACCCCGTCCTCGCGTCCGCCGACGCGGCGGCCGAGCCCGGGGCTCCCGTCGAGTCGGCCGAGCGGGGCCACGCTGACGAGACGGCCGACGTCGAGGCGTCCGAGCCGGCCGTCGACGCCACCCCCGCCGGGTCGGCGGACGAGTCGGACGACGAGACCGAGGTCGATGCGGAAGACGAGCCGCAGGGTGAGGGTGATGGTGACGACGAGGAAGGTGGTGACGAGCCCGTCCTCCCGGCCGCCTCCCTGCTCTTCCAGACGCCCGACCCGACCCGCGCGCGCCGTCGGCGTCGCGCCACCGCCGCCACCGGCAGCCCCAAGGCCGCCCCGGCCGCCGTGCAGTCCTCCTTCGGCGCCGGCGGCGGCGAGGGGGGCGGGGGGGGGGCGGCGCGGCGCGGG
>SKEM01000455.1_pt1 | contig 27687 bp, 28 predicted proteins | sample 4826731 | NCBI WGS metagenome assembly SKEM01 (sample SAMN11008809, study PRJNA524170) | human gut metagenome | biome: Human fecal sample; material: Feces; isolation source: fecal sample from pouch patient p37 | host: Homo sapiens | place: Israel: Tel-Aviv | collected 2015-07-27
AAGCTTAAGAAATATTGGCGAACCATTCTGAAAAAAAATAGAAAAATTAATTATTCTTCGCTCAAACAATACCCGCTTTTCCAACGGAAATACCTGACGGAATCGGAAGTATTGGATTATTTATTATCGATTGACGAGCGCTTACGGACAAGCTATGATGTGTATCAAAATTTGTTGGATGCCTTTGATGCCAAAGATTATAAGGACTTTTACGAACGCATTGATCACTTACCTCCGATGCTTGATCCAGCATTTAAAAAAGCGATTCTTTACTTAAACAAACACAAACAAGCGATTATCAATGCGTTAAAATACCCCTATTCGAACGGAAAACTTGAAGGGAAGAATAACTTGATTAAAGTGATCAAGAGAGTGGCATTCGGTTTTAGAACCTTTCGCCACCTTCGTATGCGAATTCTAATTCAACAGAACCTTTGCGACATTATTTGAACAAGAAAACAAAAAGAAAAAAGGAAACGCCGAAGCATTTCCTTTCAGTGATTTAATGAAAACAACACGATTTGACTTAGAGCCCTTTATTTTAGACTAATAGTAATATCATATTCTTTTTTGTTATTCCGGTAATCGTTTGATGCTGGATTATTGGCACACCATTTCAAACGAATTTCACTAACTTCTTTAATCTCTTGCATTTCGGGAATAACAAAATAAATTGATCCTTTTTTTTCACATTACTTAGAATATCACCGCTCACACTACCTCCAAGAAGTAGCTCTGCCGTAACTTGTCATAGTCAAACCACAAATCATCCACAAAATATTTGTAAATCAATGTATAGCATAAACCGCTGTGTTAAGCCATTTTGTATAAAATCGTTCTTTGATGTATACTGAAAACAGTTAAAAATACGCGCCCTGAGGGAATCGAACCCCCGTCTCAAGAACCGGAATCTTACGTGATATCCACTACACTAAGGGCGCAAGCACGATTATTAGTTTAGCATATTATTTTAAAAAAACAAGGGGAAAGTATATGAAGTTTCAACAAGGTTATTCGCAAAAGCAGCAGCAAACCCAAAAATTAGCGATGACACAGGAGCTGCAGCAGGCGATTCAAATATTACAATTTAATACTGAGGAGTTGCAGGACTATGTTGAAACAGTTTCTTTAGAGAATCCATTGTTTGACGTAGTTGCTCCGAAAATACAAAGTGATTTAATGCAAATGCACAGTGGTGCAGTTAAGGAAGAATCCTTCATTCAAATTGCCGATCACCCTGTTTCGTTATTTGAGCATTTAATCAATCAGATACATTTGAATTATCGTGATACCTTTATTCGTGAGATTATGCTGGTCTTGGTAGAGTATATCGATGTTAATGGATATTTGAAAGTTGATGAAGAAGAAATAAAGGATGAGTTAAACGCGACAGATATTCAATATCTGGATGCTTTAACGCTTTTGCAGCAATTAGATCCGCCGGGTGTTGGTGCAAGAAATTTACAGGAATGCTTGATGCTCCAGACTGAGCAAGATGATTATGCGCCAGAACTAGCTTATCTATTATTAGAAGAATCCTTTGATGCGATTGCAAAGAGGAAATTCGAGCAGATTGCTAAAGAATATCAAATCAGCTTGCCGCAGGTTCAGCAAATTTTAGATTATATTCGGACATTGAATCCATTCCCAGGAGCAAGCTTTGGCGGGCAGGATTCCAATTTTATCATTCCGGATCTCACTTTATTAAGAAGAGAAGGACGATTAGTTGTATTATCAAATAAGCGAGGGCAGCTAAGGCTGAATTTTCAGGAAAATTATTTTAATCGTTTGAAACAGCAAGCGGACGAAGAAACCAAAATTTACCTGAAAGAAAAACTCCAGCAATTTGAATGGCTGAACAAAACGCTGGGACAGCGAAAAGATACCATTTTAGAGGTTGGAAAAATCATTGTTCAGCATCAAGCCGCGTTCTTTGAAGAAAAGCAGGGGGCATTAAAGCCGTTGATGCTTAAAGATGTGGCGAAACAATTGGAAGTTCATGAATCAACGATCAGTCGTGCGGTCAATGGAAAATATATTGAAACTGACTTTGGTGTTTTCGAACTGCGCAGCTTTTTTGTCAATAAAGTCAATGATGAGGATACCTCTGCGGATGAGGTCAAGCAATTAATTGCATCGTTCGTTGAGCAAGAAGATAAACGTAAACCGTTATCTGATCAAAAAATAGTGGAATTACTCGCAGAAAAAGAGCAAAAAATCTCTCGGAGGACGGTCGCAAAGTATCGAGATGCGTTAAATATTCCCAGCTCTTCGAAAAGAAAACGTTTTGATTGAGCCAAGTAAAAAAACTTGGCTTTTTCCTTGCGTATAAGGCGCAAAACTGTTACACTTTGTCATGTAAGAAATCAGCAAATTTCAAATCAGTAATTTGAGTTTCTTGCATTTTTTTTAAAATTCATGGGTCGCTAAAAGTCTATGAGGGACTACTTAAGTCCAACGGAGGAATTCCTTTGTTAAGTGAATTAAGAGTACTTGAAGCAATCGCCCCTGATGTGCTAGAGGTTGTCAAAAAGAGATATCGCATTATGCAGAATATTTTTTGGATGCAACCAATCGGTCGAAGAAACTTAGCTGATTCATTAGGTCTTACCGAGCGAGTATTACGTGGGGAGACGGATTATCTTAGAGATCAGCGTTTGATTGATGCAACGAAGAGCGGCATGTTATTAACTGAAAAGGGCGAGGGGCTGTTACAGCATTTAGAACTATTGATGGAACAGTTTACCGGAATGGATCAGTTAGAAAAACAACTTGCTTCACTTTTTAAGATCGAACGATGCTTGATCGTTTCTGGTAACAGTGATGAGCAGGAAAAGGTAATTGGTGAATTTGGTGAGTTAGTTGATGAGGCTTTGCAGCGTCAACTGCCAGAAGGCCGAAATATTATCGCAGTGATGGGCGGAACTACGATGGCGGAAGTTGCCAGACATGTCAGTCCATTAGAAACAGTCAAACGACATAATCTTTTTGTTCCAGCTAGAGGAGGTATCGGCGAAGCCGTATCAATTCAAGCAAATTCAGTCAGTGCCTTGATGGCAGCCAATGCTCATGGGGAGCATCGTGCATTATATGTCCCAGAGCAATTAAGCGAAGAGGCGTATCATACTCTGCTGAAAGAACCTTCTATCAGAAGTGTCTTGGCGATGATTAAAGAAGCCAATTGTGTAGTTCACAGTATTGGCCGAGCATTGCACATGGCAGCAAGACGAAAAATGTCTGAAGATGAGATTGTTCGTCTGAAACAAAAAAATGCCGTTGCAGAATCCTTTGGGTACTTTTTTGACGAGAACGGAGAGATCGTTCATAAGGTGCCGCGTATCGGATTATCCTTAGAGGATATTCAAAAGATGCCGACGATTCTTGCAGTCGCTGGTGGCAAGAGTAAAGCCAAAGCCATTACAGCGTATATGAAAAATGCTCCACAACAAACGTGGCTCATCACCGATGAAGCTGCGGCAAACGAGATTTTAAAAGGGACATCCCCTTTAAAATAAATATATTTTTTGATTCCATAAGGAGGAAATCTTAAATGACAGTAAAAGTTGGAATTAACGGATTTGGACGTATCGGACGCTTAGCATTCCGCCGTATCCAAGATGTAGAAGGATTGGAAGTTGTAGCTATCAACGACTTAACAGACGCTAAAATGTTGGCTCACTTGTTAAAATATGATACAACTCAAGGTCGCTTTAACGGAACTGTTGAAGTTCACGAAGGTTCATTCAACGTGAACGGCAAAGAAGTTAAGGTTCTTGCTAACCGCAACCCTGAAGAATTACCTTGGGGAGAACTAGGAGTAGATATCGTATTAGAATGTACTGGATTCTTCACTTCAAAATCTGCTGCTGAAAAACATTTAACAGCTGGTGCTAAACGTGTTGTTATCTCAGCTCCTGGTGGTAACGATGTTCCAACAATCGTTTACAACACTAACCACGAAACTTTAACTGGTGACGAAACAGTTATCTCTGGTGCTTCATGTACTACTAACTGTTTAGCTCCTATGGCTAAAACTTTAAATGACGAATTTGGCGTTGTTGAAGGCTTAATGACAACTATCCACGCTTACACTGGTGACCAAATGACTCTTGATGGACCTCACCCTAAAGGCGACTTCCGTCGTGCGCGTGCTGCTGCAGCAAACATCGTGCCTAACTCAACTGGTGCTGCTAAAGCAATCGGTCTAGTTATTCCTGAATTAAACGGTAAATTAGACGGAGCTGCTCAACGTGTTCCTGTTCCAACAGGTTCATTAACTGAATTAGTAACAGTTCTTGACAAAAAAGTTACCGTTGATGAAGTAAATGCAGCAATGAAAGCAGCTGCTAACGAATCATTCGGTTACAACACTGACGAAATCGTTTCTTCAGATATCGTAGGTATGACTTACGGTTCATTATTTGACGAAACTCAAACTAAAGTTATGACTGTTGGCGACCAACAATTAGTTAAAACAGTTGCTTGGTATGACAATGAAATGTCATACACTGCTCAATTAGTTCGTACTTTAGAATATTTCGCAAACCTATAAGATTTATTTTAAACGAAAAAGAACATTGTCTGAACAAGGCGGGGAAGCGACGCGCTTCTCCGTTTTTTTCGTAAGTTTATCATTGGCTCTTTTGTCAAAAAGAGTTGTATAATAATAAAGATTTAAAAAAATTATTTGGAGGTTTTCTTTCATGGCAAAAATGACAGTTAAAGATCTTGACTTGAAAGACAAGAAAGTTTTAGTTCGTGTGGACTTTAACGTTCCTGTTAAGGATGGCGTGATTACTGATGACACTCGTATCAAAGCGGCGTTACCAACAATCAACTACATTTTAGAACAAGGCGGCAAAGCAATTTTGTTCTCTCACCTAGGTCGTGTGAAAACAGAAGAAGATAAAGCTGGCAAATCATTAAAACCAGTTGCTGAACGTTTAAGCGAATTATTGGGTAAAAATGTAACGTTTGTACCTGAAACTCGTGGCTCTGAATTGGAATCAGCAATCGCAGACATGAAAGACGGCGACGTGGTTGTCTTTGAAAACACTCGTTTTGAAGATATCGACGGTAAAAAAGAAAGCGGAAATGACGCTGAATTGGGTAAATACTGGGCTTCATTAGGCGATGTATTCGTTAATGACGCATTTGGTACGGCTCACCGTGCGCACGCTTCAAACGTAGGTATCGCTTCTACTGGAATTCCAACTGTTGCTGGATTCTTAATGGAAAAAGAAATTAAATTCATCGGCGAAGCTGTGGAAGAACCTAAACGCCCGATGGTTGCGATCTTAGGTGGCGCGAAAGTTTCTGACAAAATCGGCGTAATCAAAAACTTGATTCCTAAAGCTGACAAAATCTTAATCGGCGGCGGAATGACTTATACATTCTACAAAGCTAAAGGCATGGAAATCGGTAACTCATTAGTTGAAGCTGATAAAGTGGATTTGGCGAAAGAATTGATCGAAGCAGCTGGCGACAAATTAGTTTTACCAGTTGACTCAATCACAGCGGCTGAATTCTCAAACGATGTTCCAACTGAAGAACATACTGGTGATGTTCCTGCTGGACAAATGGGTCTTGACATTGGACCAGAATCAATCGCTTTATTCGCTCAAACATTAGAAGGCGCTAAAACAGTTGTTTGGAACGGACCTATGGGTGTGTTCGAAATGAGCAACTTCGCTCGCGGAACAATCGGTGTTTGTGAAGCAATCGCTAACTTGAAAGATGCTACAACAATCATCGGTGGTGGGGACTCTGCAGCTGCAGCTGAACAACTTGGCTTTGCTGACAAATTCACTCACATCTCAACTGGTGGCGGTGCAAGTCTTGAATTACTAGAAGGTAAAGAATTACCAGGTCTTGCAGCAATCAACGACAAATAATCAGAAAAGTATTTCGAGCTCGTTCAGCTCTCAAGCAGTAAGTAGGCACTGTTCTACATTAGCTCCGCTTATTGTTGAAGAGAGCTAGCTCGTAATACTAGACAATAAAAATTCAAAAAGGAGTTTTTTTAAATGCGTAAACCAATTATCGCTGGTAACTGGAAAATGAATTTAACTGCATCAGAAGCAAAAGATTTTGCTGAAGCAGTGAAAAACAACATTCCTGCTAATGATAAAGTAGATTCAGTGATCGGGTCTCCTGCTTTATTCTTACAAGAATTAGTTGAAGCAGCTAAAGGCACTGACTTAAAAATCTCTGCTCAAAACTGCTACTGGGAAAATGCTGGAGCATTCACTGGTGAAACTTCACCTGCCGCTTTAGCTGATCTTGGTGTGGATTATGTCATCATCGGCCATTCAGAACGTCGTGAATACTTCCACGAAACAGACGAAGAAATCAACAAAAAAGCCAAAGCGATCTTTGCTAACGGCATGTTGCCAATTCTTTGCTGCGGTGAGTCTTTAGAAACCTATGAAGCTGGCAAAACAGCTGAATGGATCGAAGGACAAATCAAAGCTGGCTTAGCTGACCTTTCTGCTGAACAAGTTTCAAGCATGGTCATTGCTTATGAACCAATCTGGGCTATCGGTACTGGTAAATCTGCGGACGCACAAATTGCTGATGAAATCTGCGGCGTTGTTCGTTCAACAGTTGAAGGTATCTACGGCAAAGAAGTTTCTGAAGCTGTTCGTATCCAATACGGCGGTTCTGTGAAACCTGAAAACATCGCTGAATACATGGCAAAAGAAAACGTTGACGGTGCTTTAGTCGGCGGAGCAAGCTTGAAAGCTGACTCATTCTTAGCTTTATTAGAAGGCGCAAAATAATTTTTATAGAAAATTGCGGCTTTTGTTTGCAACTGCCGGCGATTTTCACTAATATTGGTTATAAGGGTTTTTAACCCTTTAATAAAAACAAATTTTAAAGGAGAGACAAAACATGTCAATTATCTCAGACGTTTACGCACGCGAAGTCCTAGACTCACGTGGTAACCCAACAATCGAAGTAGAAGTTTATACAGAAGACGGCGCATTCGGCCGCGGTATGGTTCCTTCAGGTGCTTCAACTGGTGAATACGAAGCCGTTGAATTACGTGATGGCGACAAAGCTCGTTACGGCGGTAAAGGTGTTACTAAAGCAGTTGATAATGTAAACAACATCATCGCTGAAGCAATCATCGGCTACGACGTACGTGACCAAGCTGCTATTGATGCTGCTATGATCGAATTAGATGGCACTCCTAACAAAGGTAAATTAGGTGCGAACGCTATTCTTGGTGTTTCTATTGCTGTTGCTCGTGCAGCTGCTGACTTCTTAGAAATCCCATTGTACAACTACCTTGGCGGATTCAATACAAAAGTTTTGCCTACTCCTATGATGAATATCATCAATGGTGGATCACATGCTGATAACTCTATCGACTTCCAAGAATTTATGATCATGCCTGTTGGCGCTCCTACATTCAAAGAAGCTTTACGTTATGGTGCAGAAGTATTCCACGCTTTAGCTTCAATCTTAAAAGCTAAAGGTCTTGCTACTTCAGTTGGTGACGAAGGAGGATTCGCTCCTAACCTTGGTTCTAACGAAGAAGGTTTTGAAGTAATCATCGAAGCAATTGAAAAAGCTGGCTATGTACCTGGTAAAGACATCGTTCTTGCTATGGATGCTGCTTCTTCAGAATTCTACGACAAAGAAAAAGGTGTTTACGTTTTAGCTGATTCAGGCGAAGGCGAAAAAACAACTGAAGAAATGATCGCATTCTACGAATCATTAGTTGCTAAATACCCAATCATCTCAATCGAAGACGGCTTAGACGAAAACGACTGGGAAGGTACTAAGAAATTAACTGAAGCTTTAGGCGATAAAGTTCAATTAGTTGGTGACGACTTGTTTGTTACAAACACTGAAAAATTAGCTAAAGCAATCGATATGGGCGTTGCAAACTCAATCCTTATCAAAGTTAACCAAATCGGTACTTTAACAGAAACATTCAACGCTATCGAAATGGCTAAAGAAGCGGGCTACACTGCAGTTGTCTCTCACCGTTCTGGTGAAACAGAAGATTCAACAATCTCTGATATTGCTGTTGCAACAAATGCTGGTCAAATCAAAACTGGTTCTCTTTCACGTACTGACCGTATTGCTAAATACAATCAATTATTACGTATCGAAGACCAATTGGGTGATGTTGCAGAATACAAAGGAATCAAATCTTTCTACAACTTAAAAAACAACCCATTCATCGCTAAATAGTAGTGAATAAAAAGCTGTGAGGAATTTCCTCACAGCTTTTTTATTTACTCTTGATGCAATGCTTGAAGTGCATGTGCAACAGTTGGGTGTTGAATGGGGCAATTGGTTTGTTTCTCCCATAACTGCTGGAATTGCTTTTCTACTTCAGGCTGCATGGAAGTGAAGACCAGTTTTTGGTTTTTCAATCGTGCTACAGAGAAATAATCAGCAAATGTGTCAAGGGCTGTTACATCGATACTTGGTACTCCGCGAAGGGAAAAGATGATTCCTTCTTTGTCCACCACTTGGTCTAACTCTTGTTTCAATTGACTCGCAGACATGAAGAATAATGGCCCGGTGATGTAGATGACTGCCCAATCAGAGCTTACATCAGAATGAGGCAGTGCCATTCTTTGCCAATCAATTTCTTCAGTGACGATAGAAATTCGAGCACTTTTTGCAATAAAGAAAATGCATCCGCAAATAACACCGATGACAATCGCGATGCTCAAATCAAAGATAATCGTACTAAGCATTGTTACAAAAAACAAAAGGATGGCTGTTCGATTTTTTTGCTGAATCATCGTTTTTATCGTCGTCCATTCATGCATTCGCCAGCTGGTTATCAGTAGAACACTGGCAAGAGCTGCCATAGGAATTTGGGACATGATCGGAGCAAAAATGATCATAGAAAGAAATAGAAAAAGTGCATGGAAAATTCCTGCCAAACGTGTCTGAGCGCCTGATTTTATCGCGACACTGGTTCTTGCAATTGCCGCTGTTGCTGGTATACCACCGAAAAAAGGTAGAATCATATTGCCGATTCCTTGAGCGATCAGTTCTTGATTACTGTCGAGATCTTTGCCTGTCATGCGACCAGCAGAGGCACCGCAAAGCAAGCTTTCGATCATACCCAGCATCGCGATACTGACAGCAGGGAAGAATAATTGTTTGATCAGAGAGAAGTTAAGCGTTGCTATATGGAGCCGTTCTCCTGTTAATAAGGATGTCGGAATTTTCCCGACCTTTGCAACAGGAAGCTGGAAAAGAATAGAAGCAAATGTGGCTAAAATAATTGCAACGAGTGACGCTGGTAAAAATTGGCTCCATTTCTTGGGATAAAAAACTAAGAATAACAAAACGATGATGCCCAATAGAAGAGTCGGTAAATCTGGCGTAAAATTAAAGCGATAGCTCATCAATTTTGCTAAAGCACTATCTCCAACGGAGGTCGTACCGAAAAAGTTATCAATTTGTCCTAGAGCAATAATGATAGCAATTCCTGAAGTAAAACCTGTGATAACAGGTGAAGGAATGAAGGAGGTGAGATTTCCCAGCTTGAATAAGCCTGCAATCAATAAAATGGCACCTGCAATAAAAGTAGCAACTAAGACACCAGCTAAACCCTGGGTAGCAATAATCCCCATGAGAATGGCGGCCATAGCGCCTGTTGGTCCAGAAATTTGGTAAAAGCCCCCGGAAAGACTGCCGATCACAATTCCTGCGATAATGGCTGTGATCATCCCGGCTGCCGCATCGGCTCCGCTAGAAACTCCAAAAGCCAATGCAAGCGGTAGTGCTACAGCAGCGACAGTTAATCCCGCTAATAGGTCCTTTTGAAGCTTCGCCTTGGAATAATGGCGAAACTCCTGTTGTAATAAATTTTTATAACGCTTAATCTTAAAACACTCCTTTTTCAAAATACGATAAAAGCCCGTTAAACAACGGGCTTTAGTAAAGATTTAAACACCTCTTTTACTATAAAATAGTAGCAATAAAAGCACAATGGTTTTTTTATCATTTTTAAAGCAGGTAGCGCTTTTTTGCAGAGATTCAGCATTTTTCATGGTACTTTGATATACTAGATTCAAAAGAGAGATCTATGAGGAAGTGAGAAAGATGGCAAAAGATGAATTACAGCAGCATTTAGACAAAGGTCGTTTTGGCGCGGCACGCGTGAATCCAGACGAACAAAGAAAATATTTGGGGACATTTCGTGAACGTTGTTTTGCAAGTATGACGATAAAAGAGATGAGAAATCAACAGGATCGCGAGCACCTGATTTCGGAAATCCAAAAGTATCCTGAAGGAAAGCTGTTGATAAATGGGGCAGTTGATGGGAATTTACAGAATGAGTTTATTGCTCTAGCTTCTAAAAATTCTGTTGACTTCACGATCGTTAATGATGCTACCGTAGATTCGGAAGAAAGTATTGGGGTATTATTAGTGACCGATCATGCGGTGAATCAAGAAATTATCGACATCGAAGAAAAATATTCGTCTCAAAATGACAATGAAACAGTTGAAACAAAGCCAAAGAAGAGCTTTTTCGGTAGATTGTTTGATTAAATAACTGTAAGCAACGAAAAATTACAGTTGACATTTTCTCGAAGTGTCGCTATTATATTGCTTGGGCACCCTTTTAGTAGGGTCAAGTGTTTAGTGAATTCAAAGCTCCCTATTCGATTGGATAGGGAGCTTTCTTTGTTTTTTCTAGACGTTTCCTGCAAATTAGTATGAAGGAGTTTTTTCATTTATGACAAAGTATATTTTTGTAACTGGCGGCGTAGTTTCATCAATAGGTAAAGGGATCGTAGCAGCATCTTTAGGTCGTTTGCTTAAAAATCGAGGATTGAAAGTGACGATTCAAAAATTCGATCCATATATCAATGTCGATCCGGGTACGATGAGTCCATACCAACACGGAGAAGTTTTTGTAACAGATGATGGTGCTGAAACGGACTTAGACTTAGGTCACTATGAACGTTTTATCGACATCAACTTAAATCAATACTCCAACGTAACGACAGGAAAAATCTATTCAGAGGTTATTCGCAAAGAACGTAAAGGTGAATACTTAGGGGCAACTGTCCAAGTAATCCCCCATATCACCAATGAAATTAAATCAAAAATCATGCGTGCGGCGAAGATGACAGACTCAGACGTGATCATAACGGAAGTCGGCGGAACGGTTGGGGATATCGAATCCTTGCCATTCTTAGAAGCGTTGCGCCAAATGAAAGCAGAAGTTGGCGCGGATAATGTAATGTATATCCATACTACATTGATCCCTTACTTAAAAGCAGCGGGTGAAATGAAAACCAAACCGACACAACACAGCGTAAAAGAGTTACGTGGTTTGGGAATCCAACCAAATATTTTAGTTGTCCGTACAGAATCACCGGTTTCTCAAAGTACCAAGAATAAATTGGCTCAATTCTGTGATGTAGCGCCAGAAGCAGTGATTGAATCTCGCGATGTTGAAACTCTTTATTCTATTCCTTTAGCGTTACAAGCACAAGGAATGGATCAAATCGTTTGTGATCATTTAAAAATCGATGCACCTGTAGCTGATATGACGGAATGGCGTGCATTGGAAGAAAAAGTTCTGAACCTTAAGAAGAAGGTCAAAATTGCTTTAGTTGGGAAATATGTGGAACTGCCAGATGCTTACATCTCCGTAGTTGAAGCATTAAAACATTCTGGTTTTGCTTATGATTCAGATATCGAAGTGGAATGGATTCAATCTCAAGATGTTACACGAGAAAATGTTGCGGAAGTGCTAGGCGATGCGGATGGTATCTTGGTTCCTGGCGGATTTGGCGATCGTGGGATCGAAGGGAAAATCGAAGCGATTCGTTATGCTCGTGAAAATGATGTGCCATTCTTAGGAATTTGTCTAGGGATGCAAATGGCATGTGTAGAATTTGCCCGCAATGTGGCTGGCTTGGAACAAGCGGATTCAGCAGAAACAGTGCCAGACACACCAAACAATATTATCGATTTGATGGCGGATCAAGAAAACGTTGAAAACTTAGGTGGAACGTTACGTCTTGGTTTGTATCCATGTAAATTGAAAAAAGGCAGCAAAACTGCTGCTGCGTATGGAAACGAAGAGGTGATTCAAGAACGTCACCGTCATCGTTATGAGTTCAACAACCAATACCGTCAATTATTTGAAGACAAGGGACTCGTTTTCTCAGGAGTTTCTCCTGACAATCGTTTGGTTGAAATTGTTGAAATTCCAGAAAATAAATTCTTCGTGGGCTGTCAATTCCATCCTGAATTGATCTCTCGTCCAAATCGTCCTCAACCATTGATCAAAGCCTTCGTAGGTGCGTCATTGGAAAGTAAAGAAGCAAAATAGTAATTTTGACTGAAAGGCATAGACGCCTTTCAGTTTTTTTTATATTAAAAAAGCAAAAAAGTTGAAATGTAAAGGTTTTATCGGATGGTTAGCAGTAGCAAAGATGGGAAAACTTTGATAGAATTAACACGTTAGTTAAGCATGGCTTAACCAAATAGTAAAAAACCTTAGGAGGAATTTTTTATGCCAGTAGTATCAGGAGCAGAATTCTTAAAAGCTGCACGTAAAGGCGGATATGCAGTTGGTGGATTCAACACAAACAATTTAGAATGGACTCAAGCAATTCTAAAGGCTGCAGAAGCTAAAAAAGCACCCGTTCTTATCCAAACTTCAATGGGCGCAGCAAAATACATGGGCGGATACAAAGTTGCTAAAGACATCATCACTGATTTAGTAGACTCAATGGGTATCACTGTACCAGTTGCAATCCACTTAGACCATGGTGACTATGAAGCTGCTTTAGAATGTATCGAAGTTGGCTACACTTCAATCATGTTTGATGGTTCTCATCTTCCATTTGAAGAAAACTTGAAATTGGCTAAAGACGTTGTTGAAAAAGCTCACGCTAAAGGTATCTCTGTTGAGTGTGAAGTTGGTTCAATCGGTGGTGAAGAAGACGGAATCATCGGTGCTGGTGAATTAGCTGACATCGACGAATGTGTACAAATGGTTGCTACAGGTATCGACTACTTAGCATGCGGTATCGGTAACATTCATGGTGTATACCCTGAAAACTGGAAAGGTCTTGCATTTGACCACTTACAAGCGATCGCTGATGCTGTAGGTAACGATGTTCCTTTAGTATTACACGGTGGATCAGGTATTCCTCAAGAACAAATCCAAAAAGCAATCTCAATGGGTGTTTCTAAAGTCAACGTTAACACTGAATTCCAATTATCATTTGCTAAAGCAACTCGTGAATACATCGAAGCTGGCAAAGATAAAGAAGGAAAAGGCTTTGACCCTCGTAAATTGTTAGCACCAGGTGTTGCTGCAATCGTTAAAGATGCTGAAGAACATATTGACTGGTTTGGTTCAGCTAACAAAGCTTAATTAGATTCTTTTAGTCTCGGAGCAACTGTTCCGAGGCTTTTTTTGTACAATCAATTTATTGAAGGTTTTCACGGAGAAGTTCTCTACTGCTTTTGTAAGTAGTTAAAAAACTGAAAATTTTAAAAATACAAATAATTTCACCGAAGTAAGAATGCTTGGAGATAAAAAATAGCTACCTGATATCCGAATCTAATTGAAGCATGAAAAAGCTGCTTATTTTCTTGTGAGATTTGAGAAAGCTTCCTTTTTATACAGGCAATAATATGCTAGAATGGATAATGGTCTATAAACTTCAAAATAATTAATTAGGTGAAAATAAATGAGAAAAATCGAAATTCATGGTGGAAAGCCATTATCAGGTAATATTACAATCAGCGGCGCGAAAAACAGCGCGGTCGCATTAATTCCAGCAGCAATTATGGCGGATTCGCCAGTAACTTTAGAAGGTGTTCCAGACATTCAAGACGTGCATTCCTTGATCGAGATTTTAGAGATTATGGGAGCAAAAGTGTCTTTTGAAGATAATCGAATGGTGATTGATCCAAGCAATGTTGTTTCAATCCCGATGCCAAGCGGCAAAATCAATTCATTGCGTGCTTCTTATTATTTCATGGGTGCTTTATTGGGCAAATTCGGTGAAGCAGTTGTCGGCTTACCAGGTGGATGTTTCCTAGGACCTCGTCCGATTGACCTGCATATCAAAGGATTTGAGAGTTTAGGTGCGGAAGTTTCGAATGAACATGGCGTGATCTATTTGCGAACAGATGAAGACGGCTTAAGTGGGGATCGTATCTTTATGGATGTGGTTTCCATTGGTGCGACGATCAATGTGATGCTTGCTGCGGTAAAAGCTAAAGGCAAAACGATTATCGAAAATGCTGCCAAAGAACCTGAAATTATTGATGTTGCAACATTATTGAATAATATGGGTGCGAAGATTCGCGGTGCTGGTACGGACGAGATTCGAATCGAAGGAGTCGAGGAATTGCATGGCTGTGTCCATTCAATCATTCCTGACCGGATCGAAGCAGGGACTTATTTGGCCTTGGCTGCTGCGATGGGCGAAGGGGTAACTGTTCATAATGTGATCTATGAGCACATCGAAAGCTTTATCGCAAAACTAGAAGAAATTGGTGTGGAAATGAATATCTCAGAAGACAGTATTGAAGTGCTGCCGTCTAAGAACTTAAAAACGGTCGATGTCACAACATCTCCATACCCAGGCTTTGCAACGGACTTGCAGCAGCCAATCACACCGCTATTATTAAAAGCCCAAGGGACAGCTGAAATCGTTGATACGATTTATTCAAAACGGGTAAATCATATACCAGAATTAGTCCGCATGGGCGCTGATGCTCGCGTGGAAGGCAACTTGATCGTATTAAATGGCTCGAACAAATTACATGGTGCAGAAGTAGTAGCTTCTGATTTACGTGCAGGTGCTTGTTTAGTTATCGCTGGATTAATGGCAGAAGGCAAAACCACGATTTTTAATGTAGAATACATTTTACGAGGCTATGATCATATTATTGAAAAACTGACAGCTCTTGGTGCTACTATCGAAATGATCGACGAGGAAGAGGCGGAATAATGAGCGATTATTTAACAATGGCGGAACTTGAAAACAAGACGCTAAAAGAAATTTATGCTTATGCAAAAGACTTTAAAATTCCTTATTATAGTCAAATGAACAAAAAGGAATTATCGCTGGCTGTGATTCGAGCACAGGCAGAAAAACAAGGCTTCTTTTATATGGAAGGTGTCTTGGATATTGTTGGACAAGACGGTTACGGCTTTTTGCGTCCGATCAATTATGGATCAAGTGCGGAAGATATCTATATTTCTTCCTCACAGATTCGTCGTTTTGGTTTGCGAAACGGAGACAAAGTGGCGGGAAAAGCTCGTCCGCCAAAAGAATCAGAGCGTTATTATGGTTTGATGCATGTGGAAAGTGTTAATGGTAAAGATCCAGAAGAAGCCAAAGAACGTCCGCATTTTCCTGCATTAACAGCTCTTTATCCTGAGAAACAATTAGTTTTAGAAACAACTCCCGGTCGTTTGTCTACACGAATGATCGACATCTTCTCACCGGTAGGATTTGGTCAACGTGGCTTAATCGTTGCACCGCCTAAAGCCGGAAAAACAACAATCCTGAAAGAAATCGCCAATGGTATTACTGATAACTATCCCGATGTGGAACTGATTGTTCTCTTAATTGACGAACGTCCAGAAGAAGTGACGGACTTAGAACGCAGCGTGAAGGGCGATGTGGTTTATTCAACCTTTGATCAACAGCCACAAAATCATACTCGGGTATCCGAATTAGTTTTAGAACGCGCGATGCGTTTAGTCGAAGATAAGCGTGATGTAGTCATTTTGATGGATAGTATCACTCGGTTGGCTCGTGCTTATAACTTAGTCGTTCCCCCAAGCGGTCGGACATTAAGCGGCGGGATCGATCCAGCTGCGTTATATAAGCCAAAGAAATTCTTTGGTGCCGCTCGTAATATTGAAGAAGGCGGAAGTTTAACGATTTTAGCAACTGCGTTAGTTGATACCGGTAGCCGGATGGATGACGTCATCTATGAAGAGTTCAAGGGAACCGGGAACCTAGAATTACAATTATCTCGAGAATTATCCGAACGTCGAATCTTCCCTGCCATTGACATCAAGAAATCAGGTACACGTAAAGAAGAATTATTAATGGCACCATCTCGTTTGGAGGAAATCTTTAAGCTACGTAATAATATGACTGGCGACTCCTTAGAATATACGTCACAATTTGTTAATTTCTTGAAAAAGACAAAGAATAACGACCAAGTTTTCAAAGCTTTCAAAGATGTTTCATTCGGGGGAAAAACCGTGCGAAGAAATCAAAAAAGATAATTGCATTGTCGAATCATTCATGATAGTATATTCATGTTGCAAATTGCAAAAATAACTCTGAACCAGCAAATGATTCAGGGCAAAGGAGCGAAAAAACTATGAAACAAGGAATTCATCCAGAATATCATCCAGTTGTGTTTATGGACTCAACTACAGGTTTCAAATTCTTGTCAGGTTCTACTAAAACTTCACAAGAAACAGTTGAATGGGAAGACGGAAACACTTACCCAGTAATCCGTGTCGAAGTTACTTCAGACTCTCATCCATTCTATACTGGACGTCAAAAATTCACTCAAGCAGATGGACGTGTCGATCGTTTCAACAAGAAATACGGTCTCAAAGACAAGAACGCTGCACAATAAGAAAAACGCTGATATATCAACGTTTAGCAGACTATCTGATAGGGATAGTCTGCTTTTTTTCGCTTTTGACCATACTTTTGACCTTCTGCAAACTTCCTTGTTTTTCCTCTGTGGAACTCATGAAATGCGCAAAACGATTTGCCGTTTCTTCTGTCTGTCTTTTCGTGACATGGGTGTAGATATCCATAGTCGTTTTAATATCTGTATGTCCTAACCGAACTTGAACTTCTTTAAGAGAAGCTCCGGATTCAAATAGCAGACTACAATGGGTATGACGAAAACCATGAGGTGTGATACGTTTTAAGTTATTTTCATTTATGATGATTTTCAAGTTGTGATTTACATAGTCTAAATAAAGTGGCTTGTTTTCTTCTGATACAAAAAGGAGCTGTTCACCATTCTTTGTCGGTTTAATTCCCATTTTTAGAAAATATTCTTTTTGCCTTAATTGCCATCGTTTTATTACTTGTAAGGTTTCAGAGTCTATCGAGATTGTTCGAAGGCTCTTTTCTGTTTTGGGAACTTGAAATTTGATTTCCCATTTATCACATGTGGCCAGCGTTTGTTTAACAGAGAGTGTTCTTTTCTCAAAATCAATGTCTTTCCAACGTAAAGCTAATAATTCACCTTTCCGTAACCCGGTAAAAGCTAAGATTCGAAAAATCGGATAAATTGGATCAGGATAGTTTTTGGCAATTTCAAGGAATTCCAATAGTTCTTCCTTTTCATAGTAGGGTGCAGAATAGCGCTCTTCGTCAATCCGTTTCTTACGTTTAGGACGAATCACAGCATCCATGGGATTACTTCGGATGAGCCGTAAACTCAAAGCATACTTGAAAACAGATGAAGTCAAACCAATTAAGTTGGAATATTTTTTGTAATAGCTATACCAGTGATTTACCTGTTTTTGACAATAAGGAATTGAAATTCTCGAGATTTTCAAATTTCCAAAAAGAGGAAAGATGTGCTTTTTATAAGCCAATTTTTGGGCGACATAGGTACTTTCACGAACCGTGTTTTTATATTGCTCAAACCATTCATCTGCCAATTCTGAAAAAAGACGTTGTGAATTTGTCACCACATCATTTTCTTCTACTTGTACCATCAAGCGATTATAAGCTTTCTTGGCTTCTTGTGGTGATTTAAAACCACGTTTGGTGGTGTATTTCTTTTTTCCTGTAACCGGATCAATGCCGAGATATGCTTTAAACATATAGGCGATTGTGCCATTTTTCTTTTTATATTTCTTTATCATAAATTTCTCCCTTGATTCACTCGCCAGTATATCAAAGAGAAGATATGCTCCTTTCTTATCGGTATCATAGTCAGCAACAACAGGTAAGTCAAGGTTAGATTTTTAGACTGTCTAAAAATAGTTTTACATCCTCACGATCAAAGCGAGTTTCTTTACCAAAAGGAATGACTTTTAGTCCATGGTCAATCCAACTATTTAGGCGAGAATCACCAATCTTTAGTTGTTGTTTTAATTGTTTCCTCGTCGGATAGGGTGGTAACTCGTTTAAGTTTGGGTGTTGGGCATTTTCTTCCTCAATTTTTTGCTTCGTTAATTGAACAAGCTCTTCAATTACTTCTTGATTGAATTCAATCGGTACATTAACAGTCATATTTTTACCTACTTTCGAGATTCATTTTTTTATTTTTGTATAGCGAACAATGCTTTCTTGAAAATCCATCACTTGTTCAGGATTTCCACCTTCATTTATCGCACTGTAAAATATTGGACGTCTTACAAGATACTCATTGGTATAAAGCACGTCTCGATTTGTGGTATCAAAAGGTTGATCCACGAGTTGTTTTGTAACGCTGGGCACTTTGAGGTTACGCGATTTGAAGAATGCCTTTTTCTTGTGTTCCTTCAAATCCAAGTCTTTATCGAAATATTTACTGATATAGCGTCCACGATTTTCGATACTATCTACATCAATCTTGTTTATTTTGACAAATCCATGTCCCCAGATGGTAGTAAGGCGATTGTTAGAGATAAAAGGAAAGTCAAACAGGATGATGTGATAATGGATGGCGCCTCGTTCTTGTTTTTCCCACGTGGCAAGGTATTTCAGGTTTGCTTTTTTTGTGTGATAGAGTTCGTAGTTTAGTCGTTTGATAAATTTTTTGAATTCATTATTCGCATAGGCAATGTCTTGAATGTTTTCTCTGAAAGTGAGGGTTAAAAATTTTGTCTGATTGTCAAAGTTCATATCCACGAGTCTGGCGATTTCAAAGCGCATATTTTGATAGTATTTTTGTTTTCGTTTTAAGCTGTCGTATTGCCCTTGAGCAGATAGGTCATCATAGTTTTTTCCTTTATCAGTAGTCGTATTTTCTTCTTCATAAAGCCAGGCTAATTCTTTTTTTCGTTTTGGGCTGGTTTCATTTTTGTCTGCTTTTTGTTTAGGAGTAATGATTGCTTCATAATCATAAATTTCAAGGTATGTGGGAGTTTCAATGATTTTCTGATTATAAGCTTTCAAAACCATCACTCCTTGATGTGTGTGTATTCAGTTGTCAAAGAACCATCATTTTTCTCCTGATGTTGTTCTATAAATCAAGTTAAGGGGAAGTCCTGCAAAGCAGTCCTTCCAGCCTATGTGTTTATTGGGCGGTCTTAACGGACAGAAGCGGCTCTATGGCGCTGCCTCGCCGTTTCGTCCTAACCACCCAACAAACCCATAGGAAAATTAGTTTTGCGTAGTGGGGCCTTGTTTTTTCGGAATCAAAGTTGCCGCATCTGCCGTGGCTGATAAACCATAGCTGACAAATTGACCGTTAGAGCGACCCCAAGGTGCAATCACTAAATTGGCAAATGTAACCATGGCTAAACCTTGTTGGGTAAGTTCTTCTGGAGTAATCACAGGAGTTTCAGATTTGACTTTGACACTGATTTTTTCGTATCGGAGTTTTGGTAGGATACATTCATAACTCCAACCTAAAAGTTCTCCGTCTTTTTGCCAGCGAGTAACATTGACGACTTGGTATTCTTTTTCGAGTTTTTCTTTTGGTAAGGTAAGATCGTTGATTTTAATTGGCATAATAGCCCTCCTTAGTTATATGTTGAAGGTTTTCATAGAATGTTGGTAGCTACCTTTCTTTTCTTCCTTCGTTAATAAAAACAATCTAAATTTGCTTTTTGATACTGATTTATTCATTTTTCATCAAAAACTTAGATAGCTATCTAGCTGATCTTCAACATTGATACAATTTGATAGGGCAATCTTTTGAAAAATATAAAAGAGACGTTTGAACGATTTCAGCTTTGTTATGCTGGTTCGTTCAAACGTCTTTTGTTTGAGTATTTGATAATTCTTGAAAAATTAGGGTTTTCGAAAAGCTCCATGAGTATTTTAGTATCAGGATATAGAATGATTCTCAATTTTTTTGTTAGTAGATAATTTCTGATAGTTAAGCAAAGCTAACAATTTCTTTTTCCAATTCGAGCACTAGATTGTCATGCCCAACTAAATTTAACAATAGCATGCCATTTTCAACTTGCTGCTTATCATTCGAACATATACCTAAACGAACTGTCGAAATTCCAATGAAATCTACTCTATTTAATTTTTTTGATAAGTTCAAGGCTTCTGTAAGAATTTCCTGACTTTCCAGGAAGTAATGATTCTGCATATAAATATAAGCAAGATTGATAAGTAAAGTAGTGTGCAATACATCAATATTTGTATAAAACTCATATTTTTGTAAAGCTTGTCTCAATTTGGGTACTAGCTCCAGGATCGTGGGGAATTCTAAATGATATAAGATTGCGTTTATCAATCGAATATCATCATAGGTCCAGATGTCTATTTTAGATAATCGATTCCAAACCAATGATACCAATTCCTTTGTTGTAGCGTCGATTTGATTAGGACAATCAGTTTCTAGTTTTGAGAGTGCAGACAGTACAAAATGAATTTCTCTAATTTTATTATCTTCTACTGTCTTTAGAAATTTTTCGCAACGAACTTGTAAATTCCTGACTTTCTTGATTTCAGCAGTAGAAACAATAGTGTAATACTCATTGATAATGTCGTTTCTGCTGCTATGTTGAAATTCATTACAAATATATTGAAATTCATCCCAAGAAACATTTACCTGATCAAGAAGATACTGCATTGATTCAAAACTTGTATTTTGATTGTCATTTTCAATACGTGACAATGTTGTCCTATTTATTTGATTGTGACAGACGTCCTTTTGAGACAGGCCTTTACCGGTTCGAATTGTTTTATATACTTTACCAAAATCCCATCTCATAATATTTCCTCCCTGATAATGTGTGCATCCATGCAACCAAATAATAAACTGGATAAATGCCATTGTAAAATAAATTTGTAAAAATAATTAGAGAGGAGAAAGGTAATGGGTTTATTAGAAGGTATCCAGCAATTAGTTCTTTGGCTTGTAGGTGCAAGTCTGGATAATTGATGTGGCATTTTATTAAAGGAGGAAAATTAAATGAAATTAAGTGGAAAGATGTTAATGGGATTAGTGATGTTGTCGGGAACTGTAATGGCTCCTCTATCGTCTCAAGCGGCTGAGAATGAAACACAAGAATGTGGAAAAACAATAGTTACTAGTAAAAATGTAGAAGTACCTCCAACTGAAATTCAAGATTTAATTACTAACTTTACTGAACAGAAAGAACAAAATATTGATCAAAAAATGCGAGCAGGTCGAACAGTAACTTTTAAACGTGGGTCCGCACTGATGTGGTCGAAAGATATAATTAGTTTTAATTACAGTGGAGGAAAAGTTACTAGTAGTAGTGGTCGACAAGAAGTGGGATGGATTTTTCCAAATATTGTTAGGAAAAATGGAATTACCCGTTATAGTACCTCTAGTTCGACACACAAATGGCGTGGAGAAAAAACTATTGGTGCTGGCGTAGTATCACCATGGGGAGACGTTACAATTTATAACTACGATTTTACTGACTATTATGGTGTCCATGGTAATGGCTCAAGTAGTTGGTATTGATACAGGGAGTAATGAACCTATGTTGAAATTGAGTGGTTTTTCGAAGAGCTTTGGAAACAAGGCTCTTTTTCAAAATGTTTACATGGATTTTTATCAAAATAGAATTTACTATATTTACGGAGAAAATGGAATTGGTAAAACTACATTGTTTCGATGTATTTTAGGGCAAGAAAAATTTGAAGGGGAAATTTATAAAGCAGACTCTAATCAATTCTGTATTTTTGACGATACGCCTTTTTTTTCAAATCTGACGGGGTTAGATAATATAATTTTCTTTACTAAAAATATGAAGATAAAACATCAGATTGAAAATTTAGATGTTCAATATCTAAATAATGAATTGCTATGTAAGTCAAAAGTAGCCACCTATTCCCTAGGAGAGCGGAAAATGTTAGCATTACTACTTGCAAGATTGTTAAACTCTAAGATTCTCTTGCTTGATGAAGTGCTAAATGGACTAGATCAAAGCAATCGTGTTGTCCTTTTTAAAACGATAGAATTCCTAAAAAAGCAGGGATCACTCATTATTATGAGTGGACATGAAAAATTGTATCTAGATATTTGTAATGAAAAGCTATGGGTGAAAAATAAGACTATAGAAGTGGTACCTGATAAAAAAGTTCGGAGTTTATTTGCTAACGTAAAAGAGGGTGATTTGTTTGTTGAGTGAATTACACTACCAATGGAAAGCTAGAGTTTATCTGATTTTTTTAGGAATTTCGATATTTTTAGTTGTAATGATGTATCTATCACAGAGAAACTTTTTAACTAGCAACTTGAGTAGTTTTTATCAAGCGATAGAAGATGCAAATGCAAACGGAGAAGATATTAAAGGTTTGCTAGAAGGTAGTTTTAAAATAGATCAACTGCAAAATATGGAAGTAATTAATAATCCACTAAAATACTATTTCATGTCCTATCAAGCTAGTTTAGTAGCAATGTTTCCGAAAAATGGAGTCAATCAACTATTATCATCGTCATTTTTTATCATTTTTCCGTGTATGAGTGGAGTTTATGGGGCTATTATCGCAAATGCTGAAGTAAAGTATGGAACACAAAAAGTTCATCGAACAATTATGTCGCAATGGCAAATCAATCGCTCTAAATTAATAGCCAGTGCAGTGTCTATTTTCAGTATATTATTTATTTCGATAATGGCTTTTATTATGATACAATTGTTGACTTCTTTAACCTTTCCGATGAAAGTTGATACTATTGTGAACCTGGATAATCTCAGAAAAATTTCCTATTTAAGTAATGCTTTATATCAGATTCTGTTTATTTTTGGAATTAGCTTACTTTATTTTATTGTTACTTTTTATTTAACTTTAGTGACAAAAAATATTTTGATAAGCATATTTGTGTTAAGCGCGTATAATTTATTTTTACCAATTTTAGGAAGATTCGATTTTAAGAATATCGTACTCAACATTTATCTAAAAGTTTTTAATACAAATGCATCTACTTTTAATATAGCTACTGGTAGTGTTATATCTCTTACATCGTGGATAGTAATTATTCCTTTTGTTTTGTTAGTGTTCTATATCCTTATTATGGAAGTAGTACTGCTTCGCAAAGAAAAATAAAAAATATGGAAAGATGGAATGGCATGTTGTTTTTTAAAAGAAATTTGCACATATTAATGCTAGTAATAACACTTGTTTGCTTCTTCATAGCCTATCAACTTATGTTTTCTGGAATAGCGATGATTCTCTTTGTTGGTATTCCAGCCGTACTAACAGGATGGTTATTTGCAAATAAAATTGTGCATCTGACTAAAGAAATTTGACTAAAAAATCGGTATTGCACATGTTTCAATCATTTTTTATTCAATCTAAAAGAAAGCTGATGGAGGAGAGATGTTAGAGACAGCTTCTAATTTAATAATTATTCCAATTTTAGTATGTATGTTTGTAGCTATTGATAGAGATAAGTGGATATCATGGAATAAAAATAAACGAATTTTTTTCTTTATAAGTTGGTTAGTTATGGCCGCAATTTTAATAGGTAATAATCTTTATATCTTTGTTTTAGGATCAATTATTTTATTTTTCACTGAGTTCTACTTGTAATTAATTGTTTTGATTTTAAAAATATGTAGGGACTCTTTTTGTCTAGCTTAAATAAAAAACAGATGTTGTATTGCTTGGGCAAGAATATTGTTTGACGGCGTTGGTTATTATGAATGCCACATAATTTGTTAAACAGTAATTATGAAAAATTGGGTAAAGTTTTTTTGATTAACTCAAGGAGTGATGTTGTAGGTGACTATTTATTTAAATAGTGAACTTTAGGTATTCCAACTTGGGCAATTAGCGCGCTTCTAATCGGTATTGGATGAACTCACTTAAGAAAATGCCTTATCCAAAAAATGAGATACTAGCAAAAATAGTTGTAGGATTTTATTTTATGATGCAAAAGAATGCAGGTGCTGCAAAATATTCAACTAAATAACTAAAAGATGGTGACTTATTGATGCGTTTCTTAAGACTATTTCTAAAGGAACATCCTTTCTTTAGTTTTCTAATACTCTTGGGAATATCAAATATTATTGGGATAATAATTGCTAAGCTTCGAGATGAAAAAATAAGTAAAGCAGGTATTTATACTATAATTTTTACGAGTATCTTGGGATTTATCTTAGTATACAAATCAACTAAAAGTAATAAATAGGTGACTTGAAATATCTAGAATTCTCTTTATTGAATTTCTAGATATTTCTTTAATCCAAAAGTTACTTTGTTAGAAAATCGAGTTGAAATGCTAGATAACGAAATGAAAATTTTAGTAGAACCCTAGAGGTTTAAAGGAAATGAAGAAAAAATTTCTGAGGTAATGATTCAGTATACTGAATATAAAGATGATATTGAAGAATGAAAATTAAATATATTTGCTTAATTCGTTATTTAATTATTGAGAATAGAGAGTGATATGGGATATATGAGTAAAGAATTTAAAAATAAAGTTAAAAAAATTCTATCTGTCATGATTGTAAGTGGCATTATATTAGCAGGCTTCTCAATTTATTTAATTATAAAACGGAAGTATTTAATTGGAATATTGAGTGGGTTGTTTTCGATATGCTTTATTATTGGATGGATTTGTGTGTTAGGCGATTTAAGCCAGGATAACAAGTAGAAATAAGTAGTGAAGTATTTTTTCTAAAACATTAGCGTACTGCGGGTGTCTTTTTCAGATAGTAGCTAAATGTGAATACTAGAGATCACTTTTATTTCTGTTATCAGATTCTATATGTGATGGTGTATATTTTCAAACTTATAAAAACAGCATCTGAAGATAAACTGATAAATTGTTTAGAGAATTATCAGCTATTGACTTTTGATGGGGTCTCAAATAAAATTTTAATAGTGTGTGGCTAGATTTTGTACTTGTGTTTCGCAAGTTTTGACAAAATTGCTAGGGAGAATAGCCTTAGTAATCCGCAATTTATGATCCTTTTTCTACGCAGTGGGCCTAATGAGTAGCCACGCACGATTCTTTTTGTAGGAGGATACTATGGCTAGTTTCACTGATATTAAGACTCAAGATGATTTATTCAAATTATTGAATATTCCTAAAAAAAATATGACATATTTACTTTATAACAAGGAAGAAAAGGGTCCAGAGAATGCTTATCATACATTTAGCATACTCAAAAAAAATGGTGATAAGAGAGAAATAGATGCTCCTAATGATGAGTTGAAATTTGTGCAAAAACGTCTAGCTATTTTGTTATGGGCTAATCAAAAAAAATCATGGAGATTAAATAATACTAAACCTAATATTTCACATGGTTTTGAAGAAAGTAAAAGTATCATTACTAATGCTAAAATACATAGAAATAAAAAAATAGTGCTAAATTTAGATTTGGAAGATTTTTTTCCAAGTATTCATTTTGGCCGAGTGAAAGGCTTTTTTGAAAAGAATAAAAATTTTAAAGTTCCAAAGGAAGTTGCTCTAGTTATTGCTCGTTTAGTTTGTTATAAAGGAAGATTGCCCCAAGGAGCACCTACGTCACCAATAATTTCTAATTTAATATGTAGAATATTGGATTTTAGGCTTTTGAAGTTAGCTAAAAAATATAGATTAGACTATACAAGGTATGCGGATGATTTAACTTTTTCAACGAATAGTTCTTCGTTTGTTGATGAAGAACAGTTTTTTTTAGATAAACTTGAGAAAGAAATAATTCGTGCTGGATTCAAAATAAATGCTAAAAAAACTAGACTGCAGTTTAGTAATTCACGCCAAGAAGTTACTGGTCTAACTGTGAATAAAAAGCTGAATGTATCCAAAGAGTTTTATAAAAATACCCGAGCGATGGCCCATAAACTCTATACAACTGGAGAATTTCTGATAGATGGTGAGAGTGGCACTATAAATCAACTAGAAGGTAGATTTGCATTTATAAACCAATTAGATAAGTATAACAATGGTTTAGAGTATGAAATTTCGTTAAACAAAAATAATATAGAGTACCAAAAATTTCTTTTATCAACTATAAAAGTAGAAAATAATCATCAAATAATGTTACTAAATTTAAACTCAAGAGAAAAAGAATATCAAAAATTTTTGTACTACAAATATTTTTATGGTAATGAGATCCCCACCATAGTAACTGAAGGAAAAACAGATATAAGGTATTTAAAAGCAGCATTGAAAAAAATGTATAAGGATTATCCTATCCTAATTGAAAAGAATGGAAATGACTATAAATTTAAGGTGCATTTTTTGAAAAGAGTCAATAAAAAGGGAAATAAAGATATCTCTAGATTAAAGTATTTTTTTAATTTACCCATTGACGGTGCTGATGCTATGAAAAATTTGTATAATTTTTTTAGTGATAAGAACAATAAATTATACCCTAATTATCTTGAATATTTCAATTTTTTAAGTACAAGTAAACCTAGTAATCCAACGTTTTTCATTTTTGATAATGAACTTAATAATGATAAAAAACCATTGAGGGGATTTATTAATTACATTAACGAAAAGAAAAATATGCAATCATTAAAAGATAATGGATCATTAAGAGTTACAGAAAACTTATATGTATTAACAAATCAATTAATTGGCGAAGCCGAAGAAAACGAGATAGAGGATTTGTTTGATAAAAAAACGTTAGAACACAAAATTGGAGGAAAATCTTTTTCAAAGAAAAGCATATCTGAAAAGAATAATTTCTATGGAAAAGAGATTTTTTCGAAATATGTGCTAGATAATTTTGAAAATATAGATTTTGAAAATTTTCGCCCTATGTTAAATAATTTAAGTAGAATAATCTCCGATTATGGTAAATAAAAGTATATATAACACAGTAAATTTTGTATTCAACTGTAACCATCGTGGTTCAAATTGGTTTAACTATTGTCCACAGAAATCCTTTTTAATTGATTTTGATGTAATATGGATACTCCTAACTCCTTGATATAAAAGGAGTTTTATAGATTGAGAGTCTAAAAAATACGCTTGCTTCTTCTTTGAAAATTAATATATAGGAAAAATGTTAAGTAAAGAACGCTAGGGTATATAAATATTTTTACTGAGGTAAAAATAAAATTGGTTATTTTATTCGGCGTTTACAGTTATTCTAGTGTATTCATGATGGAAATTTTACCGAAAACACTGGTAAATATAGGAATCGAAGGGGAGTATATAATTATAGAACCTTTACAAAAAGTTTCGTTCATATTGCTTTCGCAAGAATCTGCTGAAGCAAAACAAATTATTCATCAATTAGTTAATTCAAGATTCAAACAGCAGGAGGAACTTAGCATTTCTATAATACCATTCTTATCCTCGGTCTGTGATGGCTGGTTATCATTCTTTCAATCACAAAATATAGACATGGAACTTTCTTTTATTGAAAATATTTCTTTCGATAAACTTGTAAAGTCAACACGAGTCAGTTATAAATTATATTCGGATAAAAAGATAAAGTCCGTATAATTGTGTAAAAGTAAAAAGGCCATATAACAGTCCTTTTACGGTACAATGTTTTTAACGACAAAAACATACCCAGGAGGACTTTTACATGACCCAAGTACATTTTACACTGAA
>SKEM01000458.1_pt1 | contig 27496 bp, 30 predicted proteins | sample 4826731 | NCBI WGS metagenome assembly SKEM01 (sample SAMN11008809, study PRJNA524170) | human gut metagenome | biome: Human fecal sample; material: Feces; isolation source: fecal sample from pouch patient p37 | host: Homo sapiens | place: Israel: Tel-Aviv | collected 2015-07-27
ATAAAGAAAAACACAGTAGACCATGCTTAGTTTTCTGTGTTTTTTTCTAATTTCATTTTGAGGTGAATTAATTGGTAGTTATTAGAGGTGCCCTATATTAGATAAAGGAAAATATTAATGGTGAAAAAATTTAAACATGATACAAAAGAAACAAACTACCGTATATGGAAGTCAGGAAAAATGTGGCTTTATGCCAGTGTTGCTTTAGCTAGTATAGCAGGCGGTGCAGCATTAGAAGCACAAGGAATAACATCTAAAGTCTTATCTTATGTAAAAAAAGATTTAGGAAATGATGTTGTAGAGGCATTGGCAAGTACGCCTAGTCTCTTAAACCGTGGCGATGTCTTGCCGTCAGATTTTTATGCAACGGTAGCAGATTTCTCGGTTCCTTCGACAGTTGGGACAGACTTTGCTAATAATGCGACAAAATCAGTCAGTGGTTCGATTAATCCAAGGTTTGAAGGCTCAACTTATGTGATTCCCTCTGCTGATAATTCAAATGCGATTGCGGGCTTTAACCAGCCACTTGATCCAACAAAAGATTTTTCTATATCAGCTGAAATTACGGTGCCGGATGCACGAGTTGCAGCAGCAGGTATCTATATTTCGGATGTACCCTCAGAAGATATTGTGAAAAAATTAGGGACAGATTCTGGTAATTACCCAGGTTCTTCTGGCTCACTTATAGACAAAAAAGAAGCTTACGATGGTCATTATATGCTCTTTTCTGGTTTTCATAATTCAGGTGGGTATGTGGCTATTTTGGCTAGTGGTACTGCCTATACACCAATGACAAAGGGAGATAGTCCATATGGTAATTCAAAATATATAGATGATGACTATGTTCTTCTAGGTGGTGGTACAGAAGGAAAAAATGTCAAGGTTTGGGCAACCATTAATTACAGCGCTACGACAGGGATTGCAACTGTCATCTACCGACACAATTCGACTACTGGCTATACAGCGACGAATAGTGCAAATAATGGTTATACTAAGACTAATAAAACAGCAACCGTACAATTTAAGATTAGTCAGTCTTCGCCAGTTTATCTAGGTATTGTTGGTAACGGAGATAAAAATGATTCAAAGGGTGATTATACAAGTCGCTCGACTGTGACTTCTGTGACAGGGACTTATTTGACAAAAGAGCGTTATGTCGAATTTAAAGATGATGCCAGTAATCCTTTACTTGCGCCATCTAAAGTTTTAATGCCACGAGGTGGACGTCTAGGGATTGGGAATAACGATCTCAAAACACCTTATTACTTCGATAAACCAGATGTGCCACAAGGTTATACTTATCTCGAAACGTTAAACCCAAGTGTTGGTGATGATAAAAATGTTGTTGTTAAATATCAGCGTGATGTTCAAACAGGTTTAGTTGAACGCATAAACAATTTAACTTGTCAGAAGATGGATCCAAGTAAAAATATTGTGATTAAGGGTGCGACAAATCAAGATTTATCTGTTAATGTGCCCAAGATATCTGGGTATTACTATGTTAATCAGATCTTAGGAGATGCGACAAGCCCAGTCTACGCAGCCGATGGGGCAACAGTTGACTTTAAACTGAAGATGGATGATACACCAAACGGGACAGCCACAACTGATAGTCAGGAACAGATAATTGAAACGTATATGATGCCTTCTGTACAGGAGCGTATTTTAACAATCAATAAGCCTGACGGGACAGTCCTGACTGAGAAACAAATGTCAACAACTGATACAGATTTCAGTCCTATTGGAGGTCAGTATGTTATCCCTGGTTACCGTGCAGTTGTTGATGGTAAGCCTGTTACAGATATAGAGATGTCACAAGGTATCCCTGGAGAAGTAACAGATCATACGGATAACTTAAAAGCTGCGACTGATAAAACACCTCAAACACACACGATTACCTATCAAGCAGAACCACAAAAAGCAACGATTGCCTATCAAGATATGACAACCGGTAAGACGATTAAAACAGATACAATTAACGGTATTTCTGATACAATGATGACTTATGATACGGCTTCTAATATTGCATCGTACGTTAAACAAGGATATGTTGTTAAATATAATAACTTCACCGATGGTGCTGAAAAATTTGATAACGTACCAGGTATTGACCAAAGTTATATCGTCGAACTTGTTCATGATTCAAAAGATCCAGTAGAGACAAAAACACTTAAACATGAAGTTGCCTATACTGTAAAAGATGGTCTTGTCTCAGCCCCTCAAGATTATGCGACAGAGACAAAGATTACTTATACCTATTTTGTCGATAAGGTGACAGGAACTATTATTACTAAAGACTTTACAGGTTATGCAGTCAATGGTGATCTTAATCTTATCCCTAAGGCACCAAAGTATGACTCGGATCATCCGGATGCTAATGTTGCACAGGATGGCCAAGTAACATTTACTTCGCCTATTGTGCCTAACATCCAAGGTTATTCGCCTACTGTTTTAGAAAATACAACTATTAAGTATAGTCAAGCCAAGGATGGTGACGTATTAAAGAGTACAGTTTTGTACGTCAATCAAGGGAGCATCAGACTTTCTACTGTCCCAGATCTTGATTTTGGTAGTCAAATCATTTCACCTAAAAATCGAGGGAAAGTTTATTCAGCAAACTTCTCAGATGATTTAATCGTGGATGATGATCGTAAAGTGATTAAGGATGGTTGGCATTTATCGGTGCAACAAACAACACCTCTTACATCAACGGATGGTAAAACGAAATTAAGACACTCACTTTTCTTTCGTGAAACTGACGGGGGAACATTATCTGACTTAGATGGTGGTAGTGATTTAGTTATTTATGACTACACATCCAAATCTGCCTTAGGCATTCTTGAAACGGTTAAGCCGACAAGTGATTGGAACAAAAAAATGATGATGTTGGGTTTTATCTGAAAGATAATGGTAATTTTAAAGCAGGAGACTATTCGACTGTTTTAACCTGGACATTAGGAGCAGGCCCAAGCTTTTAAACATTGACAAGAAAATGAATAATGGTTTGTTACGACTACTCGATAGAATAAAAAAATAGCATTTTCAACCGGTAGATTTTGGTTGGAAGTGCTATTTGTTTAGTTTTTAACTCATGTTTTTATGTCAACAAAAAAAGCCTATCTTGGTTAAAATAGGCTTTCCTAATTAATAATTCATATGGATATATGATGCAGCGCTTTTAGGAATAGTACGTGTACTTGTTTTTCCAAGGCCTGCTGCGCCATTCATTTCTTTGACAGTAACACTATCGCCAGATACACCGATGACAACTGCAACGTGACCATAATTAGCATCGGCACCTGCACTACCAGGGGCAAAGACAGCAATCGTCAAATTGGCAACAGGCTGATCATCAACTTGGAGCCCTTCACGGCTAGCATTCGCTGCCCAGTCTTTTGCATTGCCCCACCAATCGCCCATACGAGCTTTGAAAACGTCTTTGACGTACCAAGTACAGTTTTCAGCAGCGTAGGTATTCCCAGTGCTGTAAGGTCCTTGGTTGACATCAATAGGTACTGCAACATTGCCGTCAAAATCAACGTAATCTTTGAGCAAATCATACCATTTTTGAGCATTTACTTCGATCGTATCTACTTTAGTTTGAGGATCTGCTAGCGCTACACCCTCATAATAGAGTGACCAGTCTAGACTTGCCTGAACTGGATCAGTTGCGTTACCAACAATATCTTTGACGTTAGTAAATGCACCGTTTAATTCTGTAGAAACTAAGTTCATTTGAACATCAAGTGATAGCGTTCTAGATTCAGCATTTGCCCAACGGTTACCATTGACCATATTAGACCAACCAGACCATTGGAAAACTCCAGCAACACCACTAGAATCATTGACTGCTTCTGGATTGAAACCTGATTCACGTTCAGCAACAGCTAAGGCACCAGATGCACCTTCAAGTGTAAAGCCTTCTTGCACCATTAAATGGTTAGCAATATCGATGGCATTTTGTGCATTATCTACAGATAGATTAGTTTCGCTAGCTAATGTTTCTGCTGAAATACTTAAAATACCACCGTTGATTGTTTTGGCAGGTTTAATAATTAACTCTTGACCTGCAAAAATGTAATCAGTACTAGAAAGTTTTGAATGTTTAACAATATCCTCGACTGAGACATTTTGCGCTTGGGCAATATCCCATAACGTGTCACCAGATTTAACAGTATAAGTAACTGCAGGTATGACAATAGGTTCAGGACGTTTAGCGGCAACAGCAGGTTTAATTACTAGTTCTTGCCCGATATAGATGAAATCTGTATTGTTCAGCTTAGAATATTTAATAATGTCCTCAACTGAGACACCATGTGTTTGGGCGATTTGTGATAAGGTATCACCAGCTTGAACGGTATAAGTTACCGCAGGCTGAGCTTTAGCTGGTGCAGTTGATGCTTTAGCAACAGTTGGTGTCGGTATGATTTGCGCAGGTTGGCTAGTTTCGATGGTTTGACCAGTTGAAATTTGAGCAGGATCTGAAATCCCATTAAGCGCAGTTAGCGCCTCAACACTAGTATTAAATTTTTGGGCGATATTCCAAAGGTTATCGCCAGATTCAACGGTATATGTATCTGCTGAGGCTGCATTTGAAAATGCAAAAAAGCCTGCGACTGTACTGGCACTAAGTGCTAACTTTACTGCAGTTTTATTATATTGATCGATGATTGGTTGGTCGTGCTTACCCATAACTTCTGTCCCTTCTCTGTGTACAATAATTTACTATGTATCTCACATTATACCATAGATTGTCTAAAACATGAAACGATATATAAAAAATGATTAAGAATAAATTAAATCAAAGGAATCAACTTGAATTTTCTGAAAATTGTGGTAAAATGAGTAAGATAATTGTCTAGTACAACGATATATAACGATATATGATGAAGTAATCATTGAGTAGTAACGTTGGAAATGTGACATAAATTAAATATAAAATATAAAAATGGAGAAAAGCAATGCAAATTATTGTAAATGGCTTGATTCTCGGAAGTGTCTATGCGTTGATTGCGCTTGGTTACACAATGGTTTACGGGATTATCAAGCTGATTAACTTTGCGCACGGAGATGTTTATATGATGGGCGCTTTTATGGGCTATTATTTTATCAACAGCTTACATTTGAACTTTTTCGTCGCTTTAATTTTATCGATGGCTGGTTGTGCCCTTTTGGGGATGGCAATCGAATTTCTGGCGTACCGTCCTTTACGTAAATCGACCAAAGTAGCGGCTCTGATTACGGCGATAGGCGTGTCATTTTTACTTGAAAATGTCATGATTTACTTCGTCGGTTCAGCCTCTCGTCAATTTCCTAATGCTATTAAAGTCACGAAATATGCCTTTGCGGGGGTTACAATCACTAACGTTCAGTTAATGATCTTGGTGACGGCTGTGATTTTGATGGTGCTCTTACAGCTCATCGTCAAAAAAACGAAGATGGGGAAAGCTATGCGTGCAGTCTCTGTTGAGGCTGATGCTGCTCGTTTGATGGGGATTAATGTCGACCGAACAATCAGCTTTACTTTTGCCCTAGGTTCAGCACTTGCTGGTGCGGCAGGTGTCTTGATTGGTCTTTACTATGGCTCTATCGACCCACTCATGGGTATGGCGCCGGGTCTTAAAGCCTTTGTAGCGGCTGTTCTCGGTGGGATTGGGATTATTCCTGGTGCCGCGCTTGGTGGGGTTGTTATTGGCCTACTCGAAACAGTGACACAGTCCTTACCTGGTAAACTCTCGTGGGTCGCAGGTTACAAGGATGCGGTTGTTTACGCTGTCTTAATTATCATTCTTTTAATTCGTCCTGCCGGCATTCTTGGCAAAAACGTGAAAGAGAAGGTGTAAGCTGATGAAAAAAAATCTAAAAACAAATCTCATCTGGCTGGCGATTATTGCCGTTGTCTATGCGATTCTTTCAGCCTTAATCGTCGCGGGCATCATTAATGCTTTCGTCGCACAGATCATCACGCAAATCGGCATTAACCTGATTGTTGCTGTCGGCCTCAACCTCGTCATCGGTTTCACAGGACAATTTTCATTTGGCTCGGCCGGGTTCATGGCGATTGGCGCTTATACATCGGCCATTGTCACAGCGCGTATGGCGCCAACTTGGGGCTCAATTTTCTTGTCAATGCTGATTGGTGCAATTGTTGCCGGTGTTGTTGCGGTCATCGTTGGCTACCCAACTCTGCGTTTGAAGGGGGATTACTTGGCCATTGCGACATTGGGTGTCTCTGAAATCATTCGGATTTTGATCATGAATGGTGGCGATTTAACCAATGGTGCGGCCGGTTTGTCAGGATTTACCCTCTTTACAGACTGGGGTATGACCTTCATCTTTGCTGTTGTGATTATCATTTTGATTCTGAATTTTATCAATTCACCTTCAGGTCGTGCGACACTTTCAGTACGTGAAGATGAAATCGCCTCTGAATCCATGGGTGTCAATGTCACTCGCGTCAAAGTGATTGCTTTTACGCTTGGTGCTATGGTGACAGCTGTTGCAGGGAGTCTGTACGCTGGCTTTATCGGAACAGTCACACCTAAAGATTTCACATGGATGAAATCAGTTGATGCCTTGATTATCGTTGTACTCGGTGGTTTAGGATCTATCACAGGGACTGTTATCGCAGCCATTATTTTAGGCTTACTTAATATGTTCCTTCAAGATTTCGGCGCTATCCGAATGATTATCTACTCACTTGTCTTGATCTTAGTGATGATTTTCCGTCCAGGTGGCTTACTTGGCACATGGGAATTCAAAATCTCACGGTTTTTCAATAAAAAAGAAAAAAAGGAGGCTAAATAATGGCACTTCTTGAAGTTAAAAATCTAACTAAAAATTTCGGTGGTTTGACGGCCGTCGGTGATGTGAATATCGAACTTGGTGATTCTGAGCTTGTTGGCTTGATTGGCCCAAATGGCGCTGGGAAAACAACGCTGTTTAACCTTTTGACTGGTGTGTATGAGCCTTCTGAAGGAACGGTGAGTTTAGATGGAAAAATTCTAAACGGTATGCCGACTTATAAAATCGCTGCTGCTGGTTTATCACGGACCTTCCAAAACATCCGCTTGTTTAAAGATTTGAGCGTTTTGGATAATGTGTTGATTGCCATGGGCACACGTAAAAAATCTAAATTGATTGAATCATTCTTGCGCTTGCCAGGCTATTATAAGCAAGAAGAAGAAATGAAAAAAGAAGCACTAGAACTGTTGGCCATCTTTGATTTAGATGTCAAATATGATAGCCTAGCGAAAAACTTGCCTTATGGTGAACAACGTCGTTTGGAAATCGTTCGGGCGCTTGCAACACAACCTAAAATTCTATTTTTAGATGAGCCTGCAGCTGGCATGAACCCGCAAGAAACAGCGGAATTGACAGCCTTGATCAAACAAATTCAACAACAGTTTAATATCACGATTCTTTTAATCGAACATGATATGAGCTTGGTTATGAATGTAACAGAGCGGATCTACGTGCTAGAATATGGTCGTCTCATTGCTCATGGGACACCAGATGAAATCAAGCATAACAAGCGTGTAATCGAGGCATACTTAGGAGGAGAAGCATAATGGCTATGTTAGAAGTTAAAAACCTTGACGTCCATTATGGTGTCATCCAAGGTGTTCGAGATGTCTCTTTTGAGGTCAATCAAGGCGAAGTTGTTTCCTTAATCGGTGCCAATGGTGCTGGGAAAACTTCTATTCTTCGAACAATTTCAGGACTTGTGAGACCCTCAAATGGGACAATTACCTTTGAAGGACAAGAGATTCAAAAAACACCCGCCCAAAAAATCGTGGCAAGTGGTCTATCTCAAGTCCCAGAAGGACGTCATGTTTTCCCAGGTCTCTCTGTCTTAGAAAACTTGGAAATGGGTGCTTTCTTGCGTAAAAATCGTGAAGAAAATGCGCAAAATCTCAAACACGTTTTCCAACGTTTTCCACGTCTGGAAGAACGTAAAACACAGGATGCCGCAACCCTTTCAGGTGGTGAACAACAAATGCTTGCCATGGGTCGTGCCTTGATGAGCCAACCTAAACTCTTGTTGTTGGATGAGCCATCAATGGGATTGGCGCCCATCTTCATTCAAGAAATTTTTGAGATCATCAAAGATATCCAAAAACAAGGCACAACCGTTTTATTGATCGAGCAAAATGCCAATATGGCGCTCTCTATCGCTGATCGCGGTTATGTTTTGGAAACAGGTAAAGTCATCTTATCTGGTATAGGTAAAGAATTACTTGCATCAGATGAAGTCCGTAAGGCTTATTTAGGTGGTTAATGACAGATAAAAGCCAAGGTTTTAAACTTTGGTCTTTTGTGTGTTTCTAGTGAAGGATTTTTAAAAAACTTCGGGTTCCCTCACCCCGAAAATCAAAAAGGAGTAACATGTTTAATCAAATTACCTCAAAAACAGGACTCTACGGTGTCTTGTTTACTGCAACGTTCTTTTTGGCTGCTTGGGCAAATATCAATGTTGGTATTGTCTTTCAGCCAGTGCATATCTTTAATTTTGAACTGACCTTAACGGGTGGTGATATTTTCTTTCCTTTAGTCTATATCATTAACGATTTGGCAGCAGAATTTTTCGGTAAGAAAAAAGCAATCAAATTATCAGTTATTGCATCACTTTTGTTTACGATATTGGCAGTGATTTCTTACATGACGACTTTTGTGCCAAACATTAGTCCTGATTACGCATCAGCAGCAAGAGTTCTCTTTGCCTTTAGTCCAAGAGCTGCTATTTCAGGTGTCATTGCCTTGTTAGTTGGCACCACCTTAAATGCTTATGTCTTCGAAGCGATGAAAAATCGAGGTGCAGGCTTTAAGCGTCGTGCCTGGGTATCAACGATGATTGGTGAATTGGGCGATTCTGTCTTAGTTACCTTTCTGATGTTTGCTGGCTTGATGCCAATGTCAATCTTGATTTCAATGATTGTAACCCAGTATATCTTGAAACTATGTGTTGAGGGGATCCTTGTGGCACATACTGAAAAAATTGCTAAGCAATTACACCAACAAATTGATGACTAGACAAAAAATAATAATTGATTGTGACCCTGGGATTGATGATATGCTCGCCATTCGTTATGCACTACGCTCACCTAAACTTGAGGTCGTAGGCTTTAGCGTGGTTAGTGGTAACGTTGCTGATTATAAGGGTGTTAACAATTTAAAGGAAATTCTATATCAGGAAAATCGCCTAGAGTTACCTATCCACATTGGCCGAGGCAGACCGCTAAATAAATTTTTTAGAGATGCTGAAGATACACATGGGCAATATGGGCTAGGTTATTTTAGTGACTATCACCAGCTTGATAAGGCGGTTGCACCTGAAAGTGCGAGCGAATTTTTACTGGCACATGCGGATTGCACCATTTTAGCGCTAGGACCATTGACGAATGTCGCAGATAGTTATTTGCTAAATCCAATACTTGCCAAATCTTTTAAGATCATCAGTATGGGTGGCAATCTCTATGAGCAAGGAAACATGAGTGAGTTTTCCGAGTACAATTATTGGGTAGATCCAGAAAGTGCTAAGCTTGTTTTAAATCATCTCGATGTGACCATGGTAGGCCTTGACGTGACGAGAAAACTTAAATTCTATCCCGAGGATGTTGTTGATGAAACAGATTTAGAGATCTTACGTTTTTATTTTGAATTTCACCAAAAATATGAAAACTTCTATGGCGCAGTTATTAATGATCCATTGGTTGTTGATTATCTTCTATACCCTCAGGATTATACGAGTCAAAAAGTAAAACTTGATGTGCTGACTGAAGAAGGTGAGTATCGTGGTCAGACGATTGTATCACAAGATAATGATTACCGTTTGAATCAGGCTTTAGTAGCAGTGTCGGATATTAATAAGATAAAAGCACGGATAAAAAAACAAGTCTTGAATTAATCAGTCAATAGTATGGTTAAAGCATAAAGTACGAAGTTATGATGCGCTTGATATGAATAATCGTGGTAAAATAAAGCTAAAGATAGGTTATATTCAATTAAGCAAATAAGAAAGGGAGTAACAATTATGGCAGTAAAAGATTTTATGACAAAAAAAGTCATCTACGTCTCTCCAACGACTAAGGTAGCAAAAGCTGCTGACATTATGAAAGAACAAGGGATTCACCGCCTTCCTGTTATTGAAAATGATAAATTAGTGGGGTTGGTGACAGCTGGTACGATTGAAAAGGCCAGTCCGTCTGTTGCAACATCTCTGTCAGTCTACGAGATGAATTATTTGCTGAATAAAACGACAGTTGGCGAAGTGATGATTCGTGAAGTCTTGACGATTTCAAAATATGCCTCATTAGAAGATGCCGTCTATCGCATGCGTCAAAATAATGTTGGTGTCTTGCCGGTTGTTGATCATGACCAAATCAGCGGTGTGATTACAGATAAAGACGTCTTTGGTGCCTTCCTGAAAATTGCAGGGTATGGTGAATCAGGCGTTCGTGTTCGTTTGCTTATGCCTGATGTAATGGGGTCATTGGCAAAAGTCGCAGATCTTTTAGCTGAAAAGTCATTGGACGTTAGAAGTATCGTCCAAATCAACAACGACAACAAAAAGACAGTCGTTGAAATCCAATTGACAGGCGGACTCAGCCCAGAAGAAATCGAACAAGCTTTGGTTGCCGCAGGATTTGAAGTCGACGAAATTCACGAAACTGAGAGCAAGCTAGTTAGATAAAGCACTGCGCAATTTCAGATAAATATGATAAAATAGACGAATAAGTCTATTTTTTATAGCCTAAAACCACTTCATAAATACATAAAAGGAAGAATTATGTTTTACATTTACCTTAGAAATTTCGTCGCATTCCTCTTGTGGATGCTCAATGGCAATGCGCATTACCATAATAAAGATAAAATTTTAGACCCTTCTGAAAATTATATCCTCGTCGCCCCACATAGAACCTGGTGGGACCCAGTTTATATGGCATTTGCGACAAAACCCAAAGAATTCATCTTCATGGCAAAAAAAGAACTCTTTAAAAATGCCTTTTTCGGCTATTGGATTGAGAAGTGTGGCGCTTTCCCTATTGACCGGGATCATCCAGGCCCTAGTACAATCAAATACCCCACAAAAGTACTCAAAACCTCTAACCGTTCATTGATTATGTTTCCTTCCGGCTCTCGTCATTCAACAGACGTCAAAGGTGGCGTTGCCGTCATTGCCAAAATGGCGAAAGTACGCATTTTACCAGCTGTTTATCAAGGACCGAGAACATTCAAGGCTCTGGCTAAGCGCGAGCAAGTAGATATGAATTTCGGAAATGCCATTGATATCTCGGATATTAAGAAAATGGATGAGGCGGGTATCGCTGAAGTTGCACGTCGTATTGAATCAGAGTTTGACCGTTTGGATGCTGAATTAGAGGCGACAAAAGGGACGCATCGTCGCATGATTTTTGGCTACATCCCACGCTTGATTTTGCTGATTCCAGCCATTATCATTACACTGCTAACTGTACTTTTTACTATGGTGGCAGCACCTATTCATAAGAAGTTGAAAAAATCATGAGCTATCATGGTTTTTTTTTGTTTTACTGAAATATAGGCTTGACAAAACCAACTGTACTATCTATAATAGTACATATAATACAAAAAGAAAGGATTACCATGAATAAATTAGCGATATATGAACAACTGGCCTACCAAATTAAGCATGAGATTGCGGCTGGCATTATTCAACCCGGTGATAAGCTACCAAGTGTGCGAAAGTTTGCGCTGGAAAAGCAAATTAATCCGAATACAGCGGTCAAAGTGTATAAGACTTTGGAAAATGAAGGTGTGATTATCTCGATTCCTAGTAAGGGTAATTTTGTGAGTGATGATGCTGACCAATTACAAAGTCTACGTGTGGCAGAGCTAACAGAGAATTTTCGGGATTTACTACAAGAGATGCGAGATAACCACATCAAAGAATCGGCTATTTTAAAATTAGTAGAAGGAGTTTACCATGACTTTGAGCGTTAACAATGTGAGCAAAACAATTGAAGGCAATCCAATATTAGAAAATGTGACCTTTGACATGGTGGGTGGCAGTATCGTTGGTCTTGTCGGACGTAACGGTGTTGGGAAAACGACTTTAATGCGACTGATTGCAGGTGAAATGCAGCCAGAAAGTGGTCAAATTCAATTTGATGAAACAGGTCGAGCCTCTGTTTTCTATCTGGATACTTTGTCGAATTGGATGACGAGTTACACAGCGATATTGGCAGCAGATGTTTTAGCAGTTTTTTATCCTCAATTTAATCGTGAGCATTTTGAAGAGATACTCTGCTCACAAAAGTTACCTTTGAATAAAACTATCTCAAGTTTTTCAAAAGGACAAAAGGCTTTAGTTTATATCGCAGCAGGTATTGCCAGTCAAGCTAATTATTTGCTATTTGATGAACCCTTAGATGGTTTGGATGTTTTTGTCAAAGATTACTTTAAAGCGTTACTACTTGAAGCGGTGGATGAGGGACGCGGTGTCATCATTGCCACGCATAATCTAGCTGAATTAGATAGTTTGGCGGATAGGACATTACTGATTAATGATCGGTATGTCATTGAGCAAGAAAATGATACGGATATTGTCAAAATTCAATTTGTTTATGAGGGAGATGAACTCGCGTCCAACTTGACAGATGTTGCGACAATCCTTGAAAAAAGAGTCCGTGTCTATATTGCTTTGATTTCAGAGTCGTTGATCCCTGCGATTTTTACAGATACAACGACCTATAAATTTGTCGAGATTTTATCTGTGACGACTGAGGATATTTTCAGAAAGGAACTGGGGTAAGGTTAATGAAAAATGTAATGACAGCATATTATAGATTGCGTAAGGGATGGCTAATTGCTTTTTACAGCCTTATTATTCTAGCTGGTATGGTCGGCATGGTCGTGGATAGTGGCAACTGGCATACTTGGGAAAAACAATTTGACAAGTATTTCTCTGCTAAAGCATACCATGAAATCCGTGGTTACTTAGGAACTGAACAGGTGAGTCATGCTGATGTTTATGAAAAATATGAAAATGCCAACGACTATTTGAATCTGATTGGTTTTCGAGGAGATATTGAAGGTCCTGAGAAACCTGGTGAGCCTAGAGCAAGCATTTATTATAAATTGATGCCGGCTAAGTTTGAAACATTTAGAGAGCATCAACTGGCTTATTATGCACCGACGGATAAGCGTGCTTATAAATATGACTTTCTCAGTATCAACCAAATCTGGGTGAGTCGACCAGGTGAATCTATTGAAGTTTCCTTAAATGCCGTTGCTTTAATTGGCGCACCACTTTTAGTGATTGTGGCAGTATTTAGTTTGATGTTGATGTTTGACCAATGGAAGAAATTACCAAGTTTCATACGCTCACGAACTGGTCATGCTGGGTTATTACTTGGGGCACAAGCTATTTATTGGGCAATCATACCTTTTGTCTTAGCTGGTGTGATGTCTGTGGTGACACAATTGACCCGCTCACTTTTTATTCCTGAAAAGTTTGTCACTGTTCCTTGGGCAGCTATCCTGAACTATTCCGCAGATTTTCTAGCTCAGATGATTTTACTTGCGATTTTGGCTGGTTTTGTGCATGCTTTGGTTGGTAACCCAATCTATAAGGTCATTACCTTTATATTTGCCCTAGGTGCTTTGGGGTTATCCATTAGTGTCTTTCATGGTTTGACAGGTATCGGAATTTTGAATAATTTTAACCAGTTTAGTTATTTTGTCTATTTTATGATTGGAGGCGTCTTAATTCTTGCGACAGTCTGGTTGCAGTCTAAATATTCGTTAGAGCAAGATAGTAGTTATATCCGGCTACCAAAGCTGAGGCTTGCTTTCTATCTGGTAATTGTTTTCTTCGCGATATTCGATTTTCTGGTACCATTGCTCGCTTTGCGAGGGAATAACTGGAACGCAATGGATTCAGTTATTCATGTGGTTGTTCCGGTCGTGTTTGTCGTTTTATTTGCTAAATTAGTTCTGAATAAAGACATTCGCCATTTGGTTTTAAAATAAGAATTAGCACTCTGAAAAAAGAGTGCTAATTTTTTTGTCAAAATTGGTCAAACATGGTAAAATGGATGTACACTAAAAAATACTAAATAAAATAAAAGAGGTTTTGCCTAAATGAATAACACAGAATACTACGAACGTCTGGGCGTCAGCAAGTCTGCTAGCCAAGACGAAATCAAAAAAGCTTATCGTAAATTGTCGAAACAGTATCACCCGGATATTAATAAAGAAGCCGGCGCTGAGGACAAGTATAAGGAAATTCAAGAAGCCTATGAAACACTAGGTGATGAACAAAAACGTGCAGCCTATGACCAATATGGCGCAGCTGGTGCCAATGGTGGTTTCGGTGGTGGCGGCGGATTTGGTGGATTTGATGGATTCTCAAGTGGCGGTTTCGGCGGCTTTGATGACATCTTTTCATCATTCTTTGGCGGTGGCGGTGCGCAAAGTAATCCGACTGCCCCACGTCAAGGTCAAGATTTACAATATCGCATGAAGTTGAAATTCGAAGAGGCGATTTTTGGCGTTGATAAAGAAATTAGCTACCCACGCGAACAAGCTTGTCATACCTGTCATGGCAATGGTGCTAAACCGGGTACGCAGCCTGTTACTTGTAGCAAGTGTGGTGGTCGAGGCCAAGTACAAGTGGCGCGTGATACACCACTTGGTCGTGTGATGACAACAGCGACTTGTGATGTTTGTCATGGTACTGGTAAAGAAATCAAAGAAAAATGTCCAACTTGTCATGGTTCAGGTCATGAAAAACAAGAACATAAAGTTAAAGTTTCAGTACCAGCAGGTGTAGAAACAGGCCAACAAATGCGCATGCAAGGTGGCGGAGATGCTGGTGTTAACCAGGGCCCTTATGGCGATCTTTATGTTGTCTTTGATGTAGCAGCATCTGACAAATTCGAACGTGATGGTTCTGATATTTTCTATGATATGCCTCTTGAGTTTGTTCAAGCAGCACTCGGTGATGAAGTTGAAGTACCAACAGTTCATGGAAATGTTAAGCTAAAAATTCCAGCAGGTACACAAACCGGTCAAAATTTCCGTTTACGTGGTAAAGGCGCGCCTAAATTACGTGGCACAGGTAATGGCGACCAACACGTCATCGTCAATATTGTGACACCTAAGAAACTTAATGACGCCCAAAAAGAAGCCTTGACAGCCTTTGCCAAAGCAAGCGGTCAAAGCGTCTCAGCACAAAAACCAGAAGGATTCTTTGATAAATTAAAAAAAGAATTTAAGTAAAAACATGATACGAAAAAGCGATGTGGCATCGCCACAAACTTCTGTAGAAAATTAGGGATTTGCCGTAAGCAAACGAAGTTTGTGCGGACAAATCATCTATTTTCCTAAGAAGTTAGCTTGAAGTTCAAATAACATGATACGGAAAAGCGATACGACGCAGTCGTAAACTTTCGTAGAAAATTGTCTAAAGAGACTGGGGGAAAAAGCCTCAGTCACCAAAAGAGAAAAGTAAGCCTACCAGTTTACTTTTCTCTTTTTTGTATGATTTGCTGAATGAATTCAAGTTTTTCACGAAAAAACTTATTTTTACCGATAACGTATTGTTTTGCCAAAAGAACACCAATTTCGCACAAAAATGGCACTTTTCTTACCGATTTGGTATTGTTTTGCCAAAAGAATGCCAATTTCGTATTATGCTCAATGAATCATAGTGTTGTTTTACATTTTTGGGGAAAATGACATAAAAATAGGTTATGATCGATTTTGGGAGGTGCTTTTGTCGCAATCTCTTTATGTTGCACTGGAAACAAATATGCTATAATGTAATCATGGAAAAATCAGAACAAATTATGTCAGGCATTACAGATTTGAACAATAAGCTGTTACTGTTACGTAAACCGATAATGGAAAAAGCAATGACAGGTTTTAGCTTATCAGAAATTGCTTATATGGAATATATTGCTTTGCATCCAGATGCTAATGTCACACGACTTGCTACGGCACTTTACATGACGCGAGGGGCGATTAGTAAAATCACTAAAAAATTGGAAAAAAAAGGCATGATTACCAGTTATCAGAAGCCTGACAATAAAAAAGAGCTCTACTTTGCGTTAACAGCAGAAGGTCAAAAGATTGATGCCATTCATCGTCAACTACACCAAGACTTCCTTGCAGCAGACCAAAAGGTATTTTCAGCTTTTTCAGATAGTGAATTAACAACGGTTTTACGTTTTGTTGACGCTTATAATCAGCATTTAAATCAAGAGTTAAATTGAGACCTTTCGGAGGTCTTATTTTTTTATAGATATTTTTGTTGATAAGGAAACCAAAAAGAGGTAAAGTAAATATGTTGACACGGAAACAAAAAACAAGTCGTAAACTATCTACTACACGAAAGGCTTTTATAAATGTCTTTTATAATACAAAAACAAGTAAAACTACCATGCCAGACAATGGTGACAGCCTGGACGATTATGTTAGCAGCGATAGCCCCGATGTTGGACGCAACCATGATAAATATTGCGGTTAAGCAACTAACGCAGGATTTTTCGACGACAATCGGTATGATTCAGTGGGCTATGACAGGTTATATCTTAGCACTTGCGCTAGCAGTACCAATTTCAGGATGGCTGATGCTGCGTTTTGATGGCAAAAAAGTACTGATTCTTTCAGTTCTAGCTTTTGGTCTGACATCTGTTCTTGTTGGGTTCAGTTGGAAAATCAGTCTATTCATTTTTTTCCGTCTTTTGCAAGGTTTCAGCGCAGGCATCATAACACCCTTGATGTCCACTATACTCGTCAAAACGGCTGGTCCAGAAAATATTGGTAAAGTCATTGCTATCGTGTGACTATCCCAATGATTTTTGCCCTATATTTGGCCCTATATTTGGCCCAGTTTTGGGTGGTTTACTCATTGAATTCAGTTCATGGCAGTGGCTTTTTTTCATTAATGTCGGTGTAGTCGCCCTAGCAATCCCCTTACTCATCCGAAATTTGCCAGATTTTCCAGCGGTTGATGCCTCACGTAAATTGGATATTATCGGGATACTGTTGTTATCAGGTATGAGCATCGCCATGATTATGGGCATCTCAAAAGCCACAGATTCAGCCAGTTTTCTGACACCCTCAACCTTGTTATGGCTAGCGATAGGAGGCGGATTGCTACTCGCCTACATCCTCTATGACAGACACAGTCCGTATCCGACCGTTCTGCCGCTGCGCCTCTTTCACCATCGCACCTTCAAAGCGACAAGTATCGGTCTCTTTCTTGCCAACATTGCCATTATGGGGCCTATGTTTCTTCTTCCTTTAATCTTTCAAAACATGCTAGAGTTGACGACGATTGGGGCAGCGCTTGCGCTGATACCACAAGGTTTGGGGATGTTAGTTATGCGACCTTATATTGGTCGGATGATTGATAAAGTCGGCGCTAAAAGAGTGGTCTTGGTCAGTGTTGCTCTGTCAATGCTCGGCTCTGTTCCATTAGTTTTCATCACACAACAGACATCTTTCATTTGGTTATCTCTTATCCTTTTCACTCGTGGAATGGGTGTTGGTGGTATTACCATTGCTTTATCAAGTGATGCCTATACGGGGCTTGATGAGCAAGACCTGCCGCCTGCTGGTGTTGGCATTAATGTCATTGAGAATTTGGGTTCTAGTTTTGGTACAGCGCTTTTAGCGACGGTCTTTGCTGCAACGACATTGACAGCTGGTCAAGTCGCAGGATTTCATGCGGGATTTCTTGTGTCAATCATTGCGCTTATACTTGTCGCTTTACCGGCTTTATTTTTGACCCAAAAATAAAATATGTCGAGTAGATAAGGTTCAGTTAAGCTAGCAAGTATATAATAAAGTCATTCCTAAAATATTTTTCATAAACTTCCCCTTTTCTCAGTAGCTCGCCAAGTTTGGCGAGCTTTTGTGTTTTTGTGTTATAATGAAAACATGAGTATTGAAAATTACAAACCGGATTTTCTGTTATCGGCTGCCTATCAGCTAGATGCAGAAAGTTTGAGACGGCACGGGATTCGTGCGGTATTGGTAGATTTAGATAATACCTTGACTGCTTGGAATAATCCTGACGGAACGCCTGAGATGCGTGCTTGGTTGGCAGAGATGAAAGCAACGCATATCAAAGTCATCGTTGTGTCGAATAACAAACATGACCGGGTCAAGAGAGCTGTTGAGCGATTCGATGTGCCGTTTGTCAGTCGTGCTATGAAGCCTTTCGACATGGGCATCAAAAAAGCCCTTGCGGTCTTGGGTGAAAAACCTGAGGATGCGGTGATGGTCGGCGATCAGCTGATGACGGACATTCGTGCTGCTAAGCGGGCGGGCGTTCGAAGTGTGTTGGTTAAGCCGTTGGTTGAATCAGATGCTTGGAATACGAAATTTAATCGTGCGCGTGAACGACGCGTGTGGCGCAAGTTAATAGAAAAATATGGAGAACCTGAGTGGCAGAACGCGATTTAGTAGTAGAAGAAGTAGAAGCCTTACGTTGTATTGGTTGTGGGGCTGAAATACAGACAGTAGATAAAGATGCAATGGGCTATACGCCCAAATCAGCACTAGAAAAAGGGCTAGAAACAGGCGAGTTATATTGTCAGCGCTGTTTCCGTCTGCGTCACTATAATGAGATTGCGGCTGTTAATATCAGTGATGATGAGTTTTTACGTCTCTTGACAGAAGTAGGTAATACTAATGCCTTGGTCGTCAATGTCGTTGATATCTTTGACTTTAATGGGTCGGTTATTCCTGGTTTGCATCGCTTTGTAGCGGGAAATGACGTGCTGTTAGTTGGGAATAAGCGGGATATCTTACCGAAATCGGTTAAGGAAAGCAAAGTAAGAAATTGGTTGCGCGAACGTGCGCATGAGGAAGGCCTGCGTCCTGTTGATGTCGTTTTGACTAGCGCCTATAATCGCGATGATACGCTAGACCTCGTAGATGAGATTGAAAATTACCGTGAAGGTCGAGATGTCTATGTGGTTGGTGTGACCAATGTGGGCAAGTCAACCTTGATTAATGCGATTATTAAGAATGCGACAGGTGACAGTGATGTCATTACGACCAGTCGTTTCCCAGGGACAACCCTTGATAAAATCGAGATTCCATTGGATGATGGTAGTTTTATCATCGACACACCAGGGATTATCCATCGCCATCAAATGGCGCACTTCATCGGGCCTGAAGACTTGAAATTAGTGAGTCCGAAAAAAGAAATCAAACCGAAAACTTATCAGTTGAATGAAGGTCAGACTTTATTCATGGGTGGTTTGGCGCGTTTTGATTACCTAAAAGGTGACAAGCAAGGCTTTACAGGTTTCTTTGATAATCATCTCATGATTCACAGAACCAAACTTGAAAAAGCAGACGAGTTCTATGTTAAACATAAAGGTAGCCTTTTAGTGCCACCTCGTGAGGCAGACATGGCTACTTTCCCTAAACTTGTTCGAAAAGAGTTTACAATCAAAGGTAAATCAGACATTGTCTTTTCTGGTCTAGGATGGATTCGAGTTGCTAAACCAGCGATTATTGCTGCTTGGGTGCCTGAGGGTGTCGATGTTGTGATTAGAAAAAGCTTGATTTAATATCTTAGCCTTGATTGGCTCTTAAAGTTAGACATATTGAAACCATCATCTTTTTATTATATGATGGTTTTTAATAGGAAAAAAAGAGAATATTGAGAGAAAATGATGAATACGATGAAATTATTATTTCAGGAAAATCCACTAGCCTATATTGGTCTTGGGGTTGCAGCAGTTGGCGTGGTTGTCATGTTTGTTTTTTTAGTTCAATTAGTTGCGGGCAAAAATAAGAAACATGAGTTAATTAAATTTCTGGTTGCGCTCTTAGTTGTGGTCGCAAGTCTAGGTGCTTTTATGTATGCAGCATTGACCGTCAAGACGCCTAAAACTGACACGATAATAGCTGTCATGGATGAGATCAACGGCAATCAAAATTATCAAAATTATAGTCTTGAAGCCAATCAATTGACGACGTCAATGATTAATGAATGGGGTGCATCAGGTGATTTAACACCTGAAAAAGGCCAAGAAATTATCAATAGCAAAAAAGTAAAAATCGACGCTTTGCTTGCTAATGGTGCAGGCTATTTGAAAGCAATTGATGCGGCAGCACCAAAAGCTAAACTGGACACTTTACCTAAAGCATATGGTGATTATGTCGCAGCGATTAAAGAAAATATCAAGATAAGCTTGAACATGTTAACAGATGTACAGACAATTAAGTTAAACCAGAATGAAACCGTGGATAAGTTTAACAAAGAATATACACAGTCGTTGATGGCAGCACAAACGACAATCAATTCAGCAGCTGATGCCTTGAATAAATTACGTGGCACTGAGAAATAAGTAAATGGGTAAAAAACGGCTAGGCATTTTAGTTATTTGACAAGAAGTCTAAAGAAAAAGCCGTCAACTCTGATAAATAATAAGGAAGGTGCGATTCCTTCCTTTTTGTTTCCTCTAAATTATGGTAAAATTAAACTTAGAGATTTAAAATTTTGAATCGACAGCACACAAGCGGTTAGACTGATTATTTACAGTGTCTAACGCTAAATATAGAAAGATAATTATGGCATTAACAGGAAAACAAAAACGATATCTACGCGCTGAAGCGCACCATTTGACACCGATTGTCCAAATTGGTAAAGGTGGTTTAACTAATGAAATCAAGACGAGTATTCGTAAGGCATTAGATGCCCGTGAATTAATCAAAGTGGCGATTCTACAAAACTCTGATGCTGACATTCAGGATGTAGCAGAAGAAATTGAAGAAATGTCATTTGATGTGGTCCAAACTATTGGTCGCATTTTAGTCGTCTTTAAAGTAGCTGAAAAACGCGAAAATCGCAAGCTCTCCCTCAAAGTCAAAGAGTTGTAAGCCTAACTTTTTAGGTGGCCGTAAGGCTCACATATCAACAACACGTCTCACGCATGTTCCGTCGCAAGCAAAAAAGGAGTTATCGATGGGAATTGAACTTCTCACACCTTATACGAAAGTTGAACTTGAACCGCAAAAAACGGGTAGTCGTCGCCAAATTGGCCTTTTTGTCGGGAAATTTGCCCCGATTCATCTGGCGCATTTGGTGATTGCGGACCAGGTGTGGCGAGAGCTCAATCTCGAGCGCGTTTTATTCATGCCTGAATATGACGATGAAAATGGGACGATTATCAGCCTTTTAGCGCGCGGTTTGCAAGGACATCCGGGCTTTGGTATCGACATGGCGCGGCTTAATCGCACGAGGCAGCCCCTTATTGAAACGCTGAAAACCCTCATCGCTAATAACCCAGATACAGACTTTTACTTGATTGCAGGCAGTGATGAGATTGGTAGATTGTCTCAGTTGGAAAATGCGTCAGAATTGGCGCAACTGGTACAACTTGTGGGTGTGCAGCGCCCGAAATTCAGAACGGGGACGTCGTTACCTATTTTATGGGTGGATGTGCCACAGATGGATATTTCGTCTAAACATCTGCGAGACATGATGCGTCAAGGTATTGAGCCTAAGTTTTTGATGCCAGATGCGGTGCTTGATGTGATTAAGGAGAGAGGATTGTATGGCCTTTGAGTTTTATCCAGAAGTTGGGCTGACACGAGTTGAATTATTTGATAAAATTTCAGCTAACATGTCTGAGAAACGCTTTCGGCATGTGCAAAATGTTGCTAAGTCCGCGCTTAAATTAGCTGAACGCTGGGGCTATTCTGAACCTAGAAAAGCAGAATTAGCGGGACTTCTACATGATTATGCGAAAGAAGAAACGGACGCAACCTTTATCCAGCTGATTGAAAAATATCAGCTAGACCCAGACCTTCTCAACTGGAATAATAATGTTTGGCACGGTCTCGTTGGTATTTATAAAATTCAGGAAGACTTGGGATTGACTGACCCTGAGATTATCCGTGCGATTGAGATTCATACAGTTGGTAGTGCGGCTATGACTTTGCTAGATAAGATTTTGTATGTGGCAGATTATGTTGAAGAAGGCCGCGCTTTCGAGGGTGTTGATGCCGCACGTCACCTTGCATACGAGCAGGATCTGGATGCTGCGGTTGCCTATGAAACAGTGCACACGGTCGCATTTCTAACTAGCAAGCACGTCAGAATCTATCCGCAAACGATTTTAACCTATAATGCCTATGTTGACCAACTCAAATAGAACCAAAAAACGTCTACTTGTGGGCTTTACTGCTGGTTTTCTAGCAATCAATGGCGCTCAAGGTATCTATCAAGCGCTTTTGATGGACAGACGCAAGCGACAGTTCCTAGCTTATCTAAAAAATGATGCAAGGGTTACTTTTGGCAATTTTCATCGTGGCTCAGTCTATGGCTACAAGCATATCAGAAGTTCCCAGGACGTTTATTTTGCGGTGAGACAACTCTCTGATGAACGATTTATCGTTCGTAGACATGCCCAGATTTGGGGGATGCCAGAAAGTTATTTAGTCACTGATTTCGACTATAACTTTCTCAGTGATTTTGCTTACTATGTCGATGATCAGATGGCTACGCAAGACCATTTTGAGCCGATTCGTGCTGGGGATTGTTTAGATGACAGATTTCAAGTCGTTCAAACAATTGATGATGAGGCAACGGGTTTGCAAGCCATGGCTGTACAAGTCACTCAAACGCAACTCGTCATAGCTTATGCTGGCACGAATCCCCTTGATGCTAGTGATTTGAAGATGGATATGACGACGATTGTCGCCAAGCAAAATCTGCCTAGTTCAGAAAATAGCCAGCAACATCAAAAAGCTGAAAAATTTTATCAGGCAGTCCAAGCTGAATATCCTGATAGAATTATCATGCTGACAGGTCATTCACTTGGTGGATTTCTGGCTTTATACGTTGCTTGTAGACAGAGACTTGGTGCCACGGTATATAATGCGCCCGATCCATGTCAGATGTTAGCCGACATGCCCCCAGAACGAGAACTTAAACTGATAAATTACCGCCATGTTTATGATGCTATGGGCAACTTTGCGGGTAATGGCACGGGTGCTGAAGTGTTCAGTAATCGGCGCTTTTTCCTCGCACGCACGCCTTTTGTTTACCATGGTATCGCCTCATGGCGCTTTGATTCAAACGGAAAAATAGAAAGATAAGAAAATATGACAATTCAAAATGTACTACAAACCGCAGTGAAAGCTGCAGATGATAAAAAAGCCCTCAATATTGTTGCTTTAGATATGCGCGAAGTGAGCGGTGTGATGGATACGCTTGTCGTGATGGAAGCGATGAATGCGCGTCAAATTGATGCGATTGTTGACAATATTACAGAAGCTATTAAGAAAAATGGTGGTGAAATTCACGGTGTTGAAGGCGTTGGCGCAGACGGTTGGGTCCTAATTGACTTGATCGACGTGGTTATCAATGTCATGACCCACGATTCACGCCTGACGTATAGCCTTGAAAAACTTTGGCACGACGCTCCAGATATTGACGTAGACGAGTGGTTGACAGCATAATGATACTGAAAGCGGTGCGACGTAGTCGTAAACTTTCGTAGAAAAATAGGATTTAACGGTTCTGCGCTTGCGCAGGTTCGATAAATATCTTTTTTCTTAGAAAGTTAGCTTGAAGTTCAAATAAATAATGATACTGAAAGCGGTCCGACACAGTCGCATCTAATGAAGTGAGAAAATATGGATAATTATCAAGAATTTGCACGCGTTTATGACACGATTATGGACGATACCTTATACGATGCTTGGCATGATTTTTCGCGTAGGCATTTACCGTCAGAAACGACAGATATACTAGAGCTTGCTTGTGGCACAGGCAAGCTTTCTGTGCAGTTTGCGCGAGATGGCTACGCAGTGACTGGGCTCGATTTGTCAGAAGAAATGCTGACTATCGCTTACAACCGAGCGCTTGACGAGCTAGACGAATCCACAGGCATCGGCTTTATTGAAGGCGACATGCGCGATCTGAGTGACGTCGGCACCTATGATGCCGTAACTTGTTATAGCGATAGCATCTGCTACATGCCTGATCGTGAGGCCGTGCAAGAAGTCTTTGACGGCGTCTTCAACGCCTTGAATGCGGGTGGCACCTTTATCTTCGATGTGCACTCCGTGCATCAGATCGATCATGTCTTTCCAGGCTATGCCTATCATGAAAACGAAGAGGACTTTGCCTTTATCTGGGACTCATTTCCAGGTGAAAAAGCCCACAGCATCACTCATGAATTAACCTTCTTTGTCAAGGATAGCGAAGGGAAATTTGAACGCCGTGATGAAGTCCATGACGAGCAGACTTACACGATTGACAATTACCTGACCATGCTAGATAATGCAGGTTTTGTTTCAGTCCAAGTCTTTGCTGATTTTGAAGATACTGCACCACAAGAAAAAGATGACAGTGCGCGTTGGTTCTTTGTTGCCAGAAAAGATTAAGCAAGAGCATGACGCCGATAGACTTCTATATCATGAAGTATTATGCAGAAAAAAGATAACGACGGTCGAAAACAACTAGGCGGCAGTCTAGGGTGCTTGCAATAATTTGCTATGCTACTTGTCATCGTGTTTATGGTCGTTTTGATTAGGCTAATAGCTGGTACACTTTTTTTAATGAAAGGAAATACTATGTTCTATTTAGGTATCGTCGTGGTCGTAGGCTTGGTAGTCTACCTGACAGAAGATAAACGACAAAGAAAAATGCCAACGTGGTTAAAAGTACTTTTGGTCATCGTAGGCTTAGTCGTTCTAGCCGATATTTCTGAAGAATTAATGGGGGTTGTTTTTCTAGCCCTCATCGTCAGTTGGTTTGTCAGACGGCCAAGTCGTCAAAATAGACGTCAGGCAGCAGCAGCCAATGCAATGCGAGAACAAGCTAAATCTTCTTCCGCGCAGCCAATTGATCCGATTAAACACTATGTCTCAACACCCAAGCGCCGCGAAGCTCTAGCAGAGTTAGACAGCACACCCGAAGAATTAGCAACCTACATTCATCAAGAAATTGATACCTTCTTCCTGAATGAGTGGACTAAGATGTCAGTCATTTATACAGACCAGTCTCATCAGTTTGACGATGATGTTCAAGAGAATGCTGGGTATCAAATGCGAGAAATTTTGGATGCTATTTCTGCCAAATTTGCCAAGAAAAAACGGGCTGAAATGGTTGAAAAACAATCAATTAACGAAGAACTGAAAGCCCAACATAAACAAGAAATTGACATCGCCATGCAAGTTTATGAAAAGTGGCAGGATAAGTCATGAGCTTACCTAAAGTTTCAGGTATCATTGCAGAGTTTAACCCCTTTCATCATGGGCATCAGTACTTGTTGTCACAAGCACCAGGTCTGAAAATCGTTATCATGAGTGGCAATTGGATGCAACGAGGTGAGCCTGCGATTGTGGACAAGTGGACACGTGCCCAAATGGCCTTAAAAAATGGTGCGGACATTATCGTCGAGCTACCATTTTTTGCTAGTGTTCAGGGGGCTGACTATTTCGCCCAATATGCGGTGCAAATGCTAGCTGACTTAGGTGTTAATCAGTTGGTCTTTGGGACAGATTCTGATGATGTTGATTATGACACACTACGTCAGCTTTATCACGAGAAAAGCCTAGAGATTCAGGGATTTTTAGAAACTCTGCCTGAAACCTTGTCTTATCCACAAAAGATGCAGCAGATGTGGCAGACTTTTGCTGGTATTCAATTTGATGGCAATACACCCAATCATATCCTAGGCTTAGCCTATACCAAGGCCGTGGCAACTGTCGCGCCAAACATCCAGTTACACCCAGTCAAGCGGATAGGAGCAGGCTTTCACGATGACACCTTGTCACAATTTGCCTCAGCGACTGCGATTCGTGAGCATGCAGATGAAGATTTAACAAGCTTTATGCCAGACTATGCTAGCTTTCAAGTAGCGCCTAAAGTTCATTGGTTGAATTATTTTCCCTTGCTTAAATATCAGCTCCTTTCCGCACGTCTTACCGACATTTTCCAGGTTAATGATGAGCTGGCTGTCAGATTGAAAAGTGCCATTAAAACAGCGACAAATTTTGAAACCTTAGTGGATGCCGTGGTGACGAAGCGCTATACCAAAGCGCGAGTTAGGCGTTTGTTGACTTACATCTTGGTCAATGTGCCTAAATCACAAGTCTTTGAGCAGTTCAAACCACATGTGCTAGGCTTTTCAGCAGCGGGTCAGCGCTATCTGAAAAATTTTGATGTCGTGACCAAGGTAGGTAAAACCTATCAAGACAGACTCACACTTCAGGCAGACGCTATCTATCGTCTGGGCAATCAAGCCATTCTTGAGCAAAATTATGGTCGGCTACCGCTTAGGCAGACGCATGGCGCAGCCCAAGGGAAAGAAATAGGTTAATGGGCTAAAAAGTGTCGAAAATGACACAATAGCTGACAAATGTCGAAATTATGATAAAATAGTATAGAATAATAATAATGCTAAAAGGATACGAAAGAAGGAGTAATAATGGGACGCAAATGGGCGAATATCGTTGCAAAGAAAACTGCTAAAGATGGTGCAAACTCAAAAGTTTATGCGAAATTTGGTGTGGAGATCTATGCTGCAGCGAAACAAGGGGATCCAGATCCTGAGTCAAACTCAAAACTGAAATTTACGATTGAACGTGCGAAACAAGCACAAGTGCCACGTCATATTATTGATAAGGCGATTGATAAGGCTAAAGGTAGCAGTGATGAAACCTTTACCGAAGGTCGTTATGAAGGATTTGGACCTAACGGCTCAATGGTTATCGTGGATACTTTGACAACGAACGTTAACCGGACGGCTGCTAATGTCCGTGCGGCTTATAACAAAAATGGTGGGAACTTTGGTGCCTCAGGCTCAGTGTCTTACTTGTTTGATAATACTGGGGTCATCGGGTTTGTCGGTGATAATGCAGACGAGATTTTCGAGTATCTTTTGGAAAAGGAAATCGATGTTCGCGATGTTGAGCAACAAGAAGATCAAGTCATAGTCTACACGGAACCAGAAGCTTTGCATAAAGCCTTAGAAGCACTTCGTGAAAATGGTGTAGCTGAATTTACAGTGTCAGAGCTTGAATTGATCCCGCAAAGTGAAGTTGAATTATCTGGCGACGATTTAGAAACCTTTGAAAAATTAATCGATGCACTTGAAGACGACGAAGATGTTCAAAAAGTTTATCATAATGTGGCTGAATTCTAAAGTTATCTCATGTTATTGATCATGATAATATTGTAAAGGGCACCTCTAATAACTACCAATTAATTCACCTCAAAATGAAATTAGAAAAAAACACAGAAATGAACAGCTCCTGGTAAAATGGACATGAAATAAAAAAAACTATTTCAATCATTTTATCAAGGAGCTTTTTCATGCGTAAAAATCAGAACTACACGGGCGACTTTAAAGTAAAGGTTGCACAAGCTTATCTTTTTGACCACTTAGGTGGCTATCAATCAGTGGCAGAACATTTTGGTGTCACCAATCGCTCACAAGTACAACATTGGGTTAAATTGTACGAGAAC
>SKEM01000459.1_pt1 | contig 27473 bp, 20 predicted proteins | sample 4826731 | NCBI WGS metagenome assembly SKEM01 (sample SAMN11008809, study PRJNA524170) | human gut metagenome | biome: Human fecal sample; material: Feces; isolation source: fecal sample from pouch patient p37 | host: Homo sapiens | place: Israel: Tel-Aviv | collected 2015-07-27
AGTTTTAGGTTTGTGTAGTTCAAATCTACTATCAGCATCACTAGATATAGTTTTAGTTATAGATATTTGTGAAGTATTAAAATCTATGTCAGCTACCTTCAATGCTAATAATTCACCAATTCTCATACCTGAATAGGCTAGTAATCTGAAAAGAACATATACATGAAACTTTTCTTTTTTACTGTAAGCTAGAAAAGTTTTTAACTCTTCTTTGCTATAATAATTGTTACTACCATATGTCTTTTTTTCACGAGGCTTAATAACGTTATTCATTGGATTCTCAGGTATCAATTTTAAAGTAACAGCATACTGTAGAATTTTTTTCGTATATATTGATAATATGACATAATTTCCAGGATTAGTTTTCAATAATTTATTAAACAAATTTTGACAATCTATTAAAGTAATATTTTTTAGTTGTTTATTTTTTAAATATGGATAAACATTCTTGTCTAATCCTTTCTTAATAACATAATAACTTGATCCTCGAACAGTATTTTTATACTGTTCAAACCAAAAATCATATAAATCTCCAAATGTTCTTAGACTTACATCTAGATTACTTTCTTGTCTATACTCACCTTGATATGCAGCAAATTTCACTTCTTGGTAAGCTTTTTTAGCTTCAGTTTTGGTTTTAAATCCTGCTCGATTAACATATTTACTTTTACCATCGACAAATCCTACATAAATTCTGAATTTATATAATTTATCGCCTTTTTTATTTGTGTATGCTTTAATATCACTCATGTAATCCCTCCTACTAGAAGGAACCTTTCCTTCTTATAATAATAAAAATTTTCAATTCTATAAAGCCTAAAGCATATAAGTTTCGTGATCTTTTAGAAACTCTAAAGCGGTCTGTTTTCCTATTAGTTGGGAACCATTTATGTCTGATACCTTTAACCCAGCTTTGATAAATTTGTCTAAGGTGTTTTTAGAGACACCTAACCAGGCAGCCATATCTTTCTTATTCAAATAAGGACGACTTTTCATTTCATCTTGTCGTATTTCGTTAACTTGTTCTAATAACAACTCTCGAAAGTATTTTTTAAACGCTTCTTCAGTCACTGGTGAAAGCTCCATCTCTAATGCCATAATCTCACCTCCAATTTTCTTAAGAATAAAAGAATTTGATTTAAAGTAGAACTTTCGCCAAAATAAACACCCCAAAGTCTAGAATTTAGATTTTGAGGTGCTTGCTAATTATTTTTGATATGAAATATCGGCTTCTTGATTTTCCATACCTAAATCTTGTATATCTGTAAATTTATGTTCTAATAAAGAATATTTAACTTGGTAAACTTCAGTACGTATACCTGAAGTATGGTTATCCTGCCATGCTTCATAAACAACATGAACAATTCCTTCTATTTGATTATCCTTAACCATTGCGGACTGTGTAGTTGCTGTTTTAAAACTAGCATGACTCTTAGTGGTTTCAATAATACTTCTCCCAGTATTATCTAAACCGTTGTTAAAGATAGATTTATTTAACAATACATTTGGTGTAACAAGGCTTTGTACTTTCTTTTCTCGATTTAGCCAATCTTTTTGTGAATTAAACGTAGTTACAATTCCAAAAAATTTATTTGCTTGAGTAGATAATTCTTGACAGGCTAGAATTTGCTCAGCGCTATTTCTTTCATTAACGTTATTACTTTTTCTAGCTTGTTTTAAAAACTCTCTTTGCTGAGTCTCTTTTACTTGTTGGAGTTCTTTTTTCTTTTTATTTAATTCTAAAGTTAGCTCATTTACCTGACCATTAATCTTAGATTGATCGACTTTGAAGATTACTAACAAGCACGATAATATGATAATACAAATAAGTGAACTGATGATACTTAATCGACTATTCATGCTAAAAACCTCCTAATTAAGACTAAGTTCTTTGTATGATAAAACTTTATAGTTTTCCAAGTCATAATGTATTTTATACATGTATTTTATCTTTTGATTTGTAGTACCTTGTTCGTATGTGGTCGTTATATATAGAACACTATCAGACTTGTTAGTAATATCATCAAATCCTACAATTGTACTATCATTCTTATTAACTACCCATTTTTTAGATTCAGTATTGTATCCGTGCATATATACTACGTTTTCTAAATCTGTACCTAAAATATTTTGTAACTCTTTCTTTTGTTTCTCATAACTTGAATTATCATGAATTCCACCTAATAGCTGAGTAAAAGCATAGGTTAATTTATTAGTTGTTTCTTGCTTAGATTTCTCTAGGTTAAAGTTATTCTTTAATGGTGATTCTAACTCGGTTTGATCTTTCTTATATTCAATCTCACTATTTAATTTTACAATTTGATTTTTTAAATCCATTACTTCTGAATTATCTGGCTTAAATGCAATTACGATTAGTGCTAATACTGCAACTAGACTCCATAGAAATAAACCTGCATACTTATTCATAGCATAACCTCCTATTTCTTCATACCGTGTGCTGGTTTGGCAAATACTGGGTGATTTAAGGTTGCTCCATAATTTGGTAAGTTAGCCCAAGCACCATCTTTATAAGGTGGTAATACAGCTACATCCCAAGTTAGAGGCGCTCCCATATCATCTCCTGATTTTCCAGGATAATTTTGTTCTTGAAGTAAAACCGAACCGTCTGCAAATACATGACCCACCATCCAGGTATGACCAATACTTGGATCTGTACCGTCGCATGAAACTAAATCTCCTTTATGTGGCTTATCATCTTTGACTGCATAGCCAAATTTTATTGCAGAATTAACTTGATCAACCCCATTACCTAAAGACCAGGATTGCGTATTGTTCCATAATACTGTTGCTTCTGATACAACATAGTCAACACATTGACCTCCAGGATGTGACCATCCTTTTCCTGAAACACCACGTGCATCTGATACATTAATTGGTAAAAGATATGGTTTTAAACTATCAGGAATCTCATTGGCAGCATATATTTTATCCCTAACACCTTTAGGAACCTCACCAGTTCCATCACTAGCGGAATCAGAAGAGACAGAACAAGTTTTAGAATCATTTTGCAAATCTGAAGTAACACCTACATCTGAAGTTTCTGTAACGTCACCAAGTAAGGAATCCTTAGCGGAGATATTAGCTCCACCAAAAAGTTCATATGCTTTTTCTGCAGCAGATCGTCTCATACTATTAGTTGCTGCTCTTGCTTTTTCTGAAGGCCTCTCATACATATTCATCCAATCAGTTGCTGCGTCACCAGGGGAACTATTTTTAGTTTTTGAAAAGAAACTACTTACAGTTTGTGGCTCTAGAGACATAACTACTTCACCTTGGTTAACTACAGACCAAGATTTATCAGACTTAGGATCATTTAAGTATTTTGTGTATGGTGTGAATTGATACAATCCACCACCAGAACCGCCTCCAATTTCTTTTTGATTTAGAACAAAGCCTGTATCCTCTGCACCACCAATATTACCAACAATACCAGCAGCTTGCGCACCAGACATGCCCTTGCTTACCCAGAAATCAAAAGTTGCTTTAGCATTTTTATACGCTTCAGTCCCTTGTGTTGTCCAAGATCCTGTAAAACCTGATGAAATGTCTGTATCTGATGTACCAGCATTATCGCTACAACGATTATTACTAAAGAATAATACCGTGAAGATAGCAACTAAGATTATTAAGAAACCACCTAGGCCACCTATGCTACATAATACAAGTAATTTACTGTGAGTTTTGATCCAATTTTTCATCTAATTCACCTCACAATATTTTTAGAATAATCAGCAGTATACCCATGATGACTAGAGAAACTAACATGAACTTTAATTTAGCTATATCATAATTAGGTATATCTCTACCTTTAATTAGATCTTTTTTTCTTTGATTAACTTGATTACGTACGTTTTTAATGCCTCTGTAGTTGTATATTCTTTTACTAACTTTCTTTTTTAAGGCCATTCTACATACCTCCACCATAACGACGTTCTTCATCAGCAGTTAAGTCCACTTTAAATTGAATATTCCTGTCACCGTTAATATTCATCAAGCAGTGACCTCTTTGTAGTTTGGTTAGAGACTGTAACTCATCAGCCGTTGTAGATCCACCTAAGGCTGTAGCCAATCTAGGAATATCGTCATCTGAGATTTGAAAAAAGAAACGTATTTGGAAGAGTGAGAATATCTTTTGAACGGCTAGAATATATGGATCATGTGTAGATCCAGCCATGATTAAATCCTTAATTGTTGGAGCTGCCATAGTAATTGCACAAAAGTTCTTACGCATCTGTTCCATCATTGATGCTAGGAACTCAACGCCAAAGGAGAACTTAGGATTAATAATATTCTCAACTTCATCAATGTTTAGATAATACCAACTGATTAAGTTTTCATCTAAAATACCATTAGCTAGTTGTTTTCTTAATTTTTGTCCATTCTTGATGATGTCGGCAGATAACAGAGTTAGTACAGAATATAACTGTGCATTAAATATTGCTTCACCTTGAGCGTGTAAACCTTGAATATCAAATGTTACTACTTGTTCGCCTGAAAGGTCAGGAAAACGAGTAATTCCATCAAGCATATCCCCTTGTGCAGCTTCTGCATTCATAAACGTTGAAGTTATACGATTCATGGAAGTAGTATCTACGTCTGTTAGCTTAATTCTAGGATCTCTTTCGGCTTGACGTTTTCGTTCATTTGCGTAGACTACAAACTCACGTAAAGTTGGATACATATCATGTGGTAATCCTGTAATCTTAAGTGGTTCAGAATATGATTGTGGGTTTTTAATCCATAAATTCTGAGTAATATAAAAGTCAGTTAGCCAAGTATCAAACATGGTTAAATCATCAGAATTTACATCTGGATTCAAAAATTTAAAGAAGTTCTTGAGTTTCTCTTTATGTTGGCCAAAGCTTGATATCTCATCAACTTGACCTTGATCATCAATAACTGTTGCAAAAACTTCAAAAGGGTTTATTAGATAGTCAGGTTTATCAAGTCTAATAACGACTCCACCTTGAGATCTAGTTTGTTCTTTGTATTCATTGGAGATGTCAAAATTACGTATAATTGCGCCTCTAGCAAAAACATCGTCATTAATCTTTTTAAGTAAAGTAGATTTACCCATACCAGCATTTCCAGTAACAAAAAAGAACGATCTTGTTCGTTTTTCATCACGATGAAACGGATCCCAGATCATTTCTCCTTGTGTAGAGGTATAACCATAATACGAACCACGAGGATCCTCTAGTTTGACGTGATTAAAAGGATACGATCCACTCAAAGAGTAAGCAGACATAGGTGTTGAACTTGGTCTATTAATCATGTTTTCTTGATTGCTTGTTGGCACAAGATTTGTTTCAAAATCCAACAATTGCTCATCAGCATATCTAGCTATACGAAATTGGCCATTTTTTCTCACAAAAAGCTTAATCTTTTTTTCCAATTCTTCCTTTGTTTGAGCATAAATGAAAATTCTAAAATAAACTTTCTTAATAATCTCATTACGTTGAATAATATCTTTAAGTAAATCCATTTGATCGTTATACGTGTTAGCCGACTCAACATTATCAGCAGCTTTAGCTTTACCAGAAATTTGAGAGTGTTTTTCACCTGCTGATCGTGATAATTGGTCTTTAATTTTATCTTTATCTTCAGTACCAATTGACAGCATAGTCATAGTTGAATCCGTATTTGTTAATGTGATTCCCCAAAACATCGGTAGTCCATGTGGTGGATAATGATATACACGTAAACAAGCAACATAGCCATCTCCAAATTGCAAATACTGGCTATGCTGTTTAACATTACCTTGTGGTTGAGTTTTAGATATCATTTCAAGTTGATAACCAGCAGATTCAAGCTCTAATAACTCTTTTTTCTTCATGTAACGGCCTCCTAATCTTTAAATTCTAGTGTTTAGATTATTCATTCTGTATAGAACTAATTTTTTCTTTTCTAAATCCATTTTTTCTAAAATTACAGAATTTCCACCCCAATTAATCGCATTATCTCGATTGATTCTTAATTCTCTTTGATTTTTAGCAAATAAAATTAAAATGAAATCTTGATTGAATAATTCTTTCTCCACTCTTTTTAAGGTAGATAATTGATCCTTGATATAACGTTGTTGCATTAAAAGTTGGTGTTTTCTTCGTGGCTTGGATTCATTTGCAATCAGTGAAGTGACCTTGTTATATCTGTGCAAAACATTTACACGCTGTACAGAGGTATTTGTTGGAAATGGACTAATCATGATTTGAAAATCCTCTAAATACATTGATAGAAATTGATGGTATCCTTCTATTACTGCTTTCTGTTGATTAAAAGACAAGGTTCCCAGTCCTTGTCCACGAATTGTTAGAAATTCTGCATATCCGTCGTCACTATCTTTTAGTATTAAAAGATGATCACTATTTTGAGTAAAACCTTTATACCCAATCAGATCTATAATGGGTGCAGAAGTAAATACTTGCTCCCTTTTTGATAAATCTTTTTCTTTTTTCCTAAAAAACAACCTTCTTTTAGGTTGAGGTGAGCTTGATATATCTTTCTTTACCTTAATTGCCACAATAATCACTTCCTATCAAATTCATAGTATCCATATGATTTAAATAATTTTGGTTGTCGATTAAGTAATAGCATCCAAATGACTTCGTAATTTCGTTTTCCAGGATTAGTTCTAGGACGTAAGTCTAGATAGATTGCTAAAACAAAACCTAATGCCATAAAAATATATTGTTGCTTACTTTGCTCTTCTGGAAAGAGTTGTGACAGAAGCATCGTCGCAAAAATTACTAATCCTAAAACTGCTACATCTTTTAGAAATATGTTCCAAAAGAACTTAATTTCAGCTTTAATGTCTGGAACGATTACAAATTCTTTCAAGTTTATCAATCCCTTCTAGCTATTTGTATGTAAGAATTATGCTAGATTTGTAATAAAAAACAATTTTCGCCAATAAAAAAAGTCCAAGTTACATGAACTTGAACTTTTATTAACTTATTCATCTTCAAATTTCTCGGAATCTACACCATGAACATTACCTTTAGGACTTAGATTGAAATTGCGATTTCTTAGATAATTCTTACTGATATCCCCCATCTTATCTGTAAAGCTTTGATTAGTTTTATCAACTGAATTATTAACAATATTACTTGTATTACTACTTGGATCAACTGGATTCTTAACATCTTTACTGAAATCAAAATTAGGTTGAGGACTATCTGGAATTGCAGGTGGATAATTATCAGCAGCATTATCTACTTGTGTTCCATCTATTTGATTTGAGCTACTTTCTACTTGATTATCAGGAAAATCTGTATGACCATTACTTAAATCTTGATTCATTGGATTTTCATAACTATCAACTGTATCACTAACCTGATTTGGATCATATCCTGACTGATTATTATAATCAGTATAGCCGTTATAGATATCGGTATAACCATCATCTAAACCTTGATTCATAGGATCTTCATAACTATCAACTGTATCACTAATCTGGTTTGGATCATATCCTCCTTGATTATCATAAGGATAGTCAGTGTATCCATTATAGATATCAGTATAACCATCATCAGGATTTTGTGTTATTGGATCATTATATCCATTAGCATTATCTGCATCTTGGTTTGTTTCTGGATTACTATCTTGGTAACTATCAGTATAGTTAGCAGGGCTTTCGTCCTGATTTAGATTTTGATCTGCACCATAATCCACGCCACTAGGATCATCTTGAGATAGTTGATTATCAATGTCTTGGTTTTCATTATTTGAGATATTAGCATAATCGTCACCTAGATCTTGATTTAATTGATTATCAGAACCATCTACATTATCAATATCCTGATTCTCATCGTTATACCCTGAATTATTCGATTCATAATTACCATTTTGATCTCCATTTACAATATCCTGATCTGGATTTTGATCCATACCATAATCTATGCTAGCAGGGTTAGTCTCATCTAATTCATTAGCAATATCTTGATCTTCATCATTAGTAGCATCTGTATTTTCATCTCCTAAATGAGTAGAACTATCTTGTTCAGACGTTGCAGCATTATTTTCATCAAGATTAGAATTGCCACTATTTTCTTCTACGTTTTGACTATCAGAATTATTATGATTATCACTGTTATTTTCAGAATTTTGAGTAGTATCTTTAGAGCCATCTTGATGATTTAAATCATTTTTATTGTCAGAATTATTGTGATTATCACTGTTTAAATCAACGTCTGAACTATTTACTGGATTACTCTCATTCTTATTATCATTACTTAAATTGCTACTACTTGGTGCATGTGCCTTAGAATCTTTGTTACTATTACTAATTCCAGAAAAAACGCTAGAATTTCCTAATCTAGTAACCCCATTATTTAACATTGATCCTGCTGCTTTAGCTAATTTAACACCAGCAGCACCTGCTGCAACACCTGCTGCTCCAGCAGCCATAATCTGTCCTGTAGAGGCAGAGAATCCTTGTGAAACACCAGTAACTCTCTCAAAATAAGAAACACCAGCAAACATAGCGTAACCTGCAGCTGCATAGATGATAGCTATAACCATGCCTTTTTGGAAGAAGTTAAGACCAAGACCACTTAACTTATCAGGAAAACTACCTAAAAAGATCATGAAGACTTTAATTACTAGAAACATTATGTCTATAGATAAATATAGTCCAATAATGCTGCTAATTAAGTCTCTTAGTGTTTTTGTCGACCGAGTCGATTTATATGCTAACAGTGGTGCTATTAAGTTCATCAATGTTAACTCAAAGATATCTTTAACAACTCTAAAAGCTGCTACGACATAAATGATACCTAAAATTATAGACTGTGCAGTTAAAGGTAACCATTCAACATCATATCGTGTATATGAATAGTCATTCAGATTTCCCATACCTGTCCCATTTTCATTTTTTACAAGAGAATAAGATGTTTCTTGACTGGCATCTGCACCTTTGTTAGTAATTAAATGATATTTAAATGGTTCAGATACCTTATTATCGCCCTTTCCAGCAATCTTCTTATCAAAACCTTTGAATTGTTTCAAAGATTTAGGATCCATACTAGCACCTAGATCTAAATTATTTACATCTGTCTTCGTTCTAATCGAATTTGTAGAAGATGGATTAATATTGTTAGGATCGTACTTCCAACCTTTATTCGCAATTCTGGCCATATCAATCACATTATTTTTAATTGGTTGAATTGCTAGATCTGCAGCACTTGCTCCATTATCGTTACCAGCTGCTTTATTAATATCATTTTTAGCTGTCACAACAATATTACCAACTGTTCTAGATTGACCATTAACTGTTCTCATGAGTAACGGTAATACAGTTAGAGTTAGAGAAACCATAAAGATATTAGGTAGAACCTTTCCCCATCTCACCGTATGAGTTAACGATTGTAGAGCTAGAATAATAATTGAAGCACCTAACAATGCCCATCCAATTGTTGATATAACCATATATAATGCGTGTAAAGGAGAACCTTTAGCACTCAAAGTCCCATCCCATCCTAGGATAGAGAAAACTGAATTAAAGACTTTATCCAAGCCAGAAACTATTGCATAGAATAGCTTAATCATAGGGTTAGCAAAAGTACCATAAACTGAATGCCATATGCCTAAGTTGCCGTGTAAATGAGTAGCCCACTGATGATAAAAATGAACGACATCTGTATAATCTCCAGGGGCAAAATTATCTTTCCCAGCAACATCTGATAAAGAATGATCTAGGGTTGGTACATCAACTGCTAGAAGAAACAAATTTGATAACAACATTTTATCTAACCTCCTTTTTAGTATTAATTACAAAATTTTTAAAGTTTTCAAATGCAACAGTATCTTCTAAGATACCTTGAATAGCATTCCAGCTATTATTCTTTTTCCAAAAATCAGCATCTTTAAAAGATTCTATTTTTTGAGGTGCGATTCTACTAGCTAATGAATACAGATAGTTTGTGATTTTTGATATTAGAACTTGATTTTCTAATTCAGTATCACTAAATATCTGATTATTTAAAATTTCTTGAATAACTGTCTGACCAGTTGCTGATTTAGATCTTAGATTTTTACCTATCATTTTGATAATTTCTGTATAAGCAGTATCATAGTTTATCCTTTGTGCTTTTAAATCTAGACTCCTATGTCTTGATTTGATAGCTACATCAGAGAGCTTAGTTGAACTATTGAATTCTTGATTCAAGAATGTATAACGATAAGGCATCTTAGTTGCAGCGTGATCAAAAATAGGATAAGCAGATACTGATCTACCTTTAGTATCCTGTCTATAAACAGATCTTAAAACAACCATCTCACCACCCATGAGACGTGTTAGTTCGGTAGGAGATAACAAATCTTGACCAACTAAACTACCAGAATAATTAACCGCATGTGGATTCAAGGCTTTGCCATTTTTAGTGTTGACTTCAACAGTTCTTTTACCAATTTGACCTGAAATGAATTTAGCTGTTGTTTCCGAATTAGTTAAGATATAAAGTAGATTAGCACAGTTACTTTGAATAGTAGCCGCTTGTTGTTTGCTATAATGGAGTTCTAACTGCTCTAGGTTCTGAACAACAAAATGGAAATGAATCCTGGATCCTAAACCCATTGTTACTTTTGTATCTAAATTAGGAATAGTATTTAAATTACCAAATTCATCTAGAATATAGTGAATAGGAATAACTGTTTCCCCTTCATTTGATGAAGCTAGTTCGTAATTTACGTTGAAGACTTGATCAATCGCAAATGTGGCCAATTGATTATACGCAGGATTATTTGGAGGTGTGACAAAAAACAATGCTACAGGTTTCTCTGAATACGCTAGGCTGCTTTCTAATACTTTAGACTTTTCCTTGCCTTCTTTACCCAAGGCTAGTTTAATAACTTTTAATCTTACAGTTTTTAAGATAGGTTTTTTAGTATAAGGATCTAATACATATGATCCTTTGCCAATTGTTTTCTTTTTATAAATTTTCTTAGCTTTCATCACTACATATTTATCTTTTAGCTCTGCTTTGTTTTTACGAAAAGTAAAACTTATTTTAATCTCAAAACTATCAGGTAATTTACTTTTTATCGGACAACTTATATTGCCTAATTCATCAACGATAACTGTTTTCTCTTCTATAACGGATTTATCATTACTAAAGCTGATAATTGCTGTTGAGAATTTAAATTTATTAGAAAATTTGGCTTTAAAGACTCTAGGAAAGCCTATACTCTCCAGATTTACTGAATTTAACGATGTCATTTTTGCAATATCTGATTGCTGATACAATTTGATTCCTTCCATAGCAGAGGAGTAAATGTTACCAGATGTTTCTTCACCAGCAAATTTAGATTGAGCAAAGGAATCCAGTGCCATTTGCCTAAACTCACTATACTCAACGTCATTTAAATCTCGTAATTTTGAAAAATAAACTGTCAATTTACTTTTCATTGATACTTGCTGTCCACGCTGAGGATTAGAAACGATATTATTATCTTGATCAACTATAACTTCCTTGCCACCTAGATCGGTCATCATATGCAGCACATTATCCATTGTTACTTGATCCCATCTATTGTTCCTATCAGCGTAATCTAAGACTGCTAAAATCAAAGCATTTAAAAGGTTAATCGAACTATTTTGCCAAAATTTGTCCTTGGCATTAGGATCTGTATAAATTGAACTTGAAAATACATTAGCTGCCTTTTGTGCCTTGTCGTAATACCCTTCTCTAGCATATTTAATAATTATCTCTAATGGATTATATGAATCAGAAAAGTTTAACTCATCAAGATTTATAACCTTTACATCATATCCCCGTTCTTTTAATGTATAGTAAGACATACGATTAAGCTCACCCTTTAAGTCATTTACTACCATTGAAACTTTATTCTTAGCACGACTTAGAATATCTATTAACGGCATAACTAACGTCTCACCTTTACCAGAACGGGAGATACCAACAATCATAGATGAAGTTTTGGTTGAATCAATGCTATAAAATCCCTTCGCTGGTTCAAATGTTTGTAACCAATCTTTTTGATTGATTGAAAATAGAGGAATCTTGGCTATAGTCCATGGGATTATAGGAAGTAACCAATATTTAAAAAATAAAATTGGATGTATTCTGATAAAAGTAGGATTAGTTGGTTTTATATGCATAACTGGAATCCCACCTGTTCCTGAGAATTCATAACCTTTATCAGGAATTTGAGGATATTGTCGTAAAACTTCAGCAACTGTAGCAAATCTATCATTGCCATACTGATTAAAGTTGGTGCTACGATGTTTATAGTAGAGTTTCCCAAAAATTGGTATCATCACTAGTGAGAATATTATCGTTAGTCCAAAAAATAATAGTTTATTGGTAGCTATAGCCAATTGATAATTTCCAAAGTTGGTCGTATTTTTCCAAACCTCTGTTACTGGATCAAAGTTTATCAGTTGTCCATCGTGTAGTGCCTGCTGACTATTTGGTGAGTTTAACCAAGCTAATAATGTGGAAAAACCTATTGTAAAGTAGGCCGAAATCCAAGAGACAAAATATGACCAGATTAACCAAAGTAAGAATAAAGTAACAGGATTACCAATGATATGAGTCCGATTATCTACTTTATTTGCTCGCTCTTTATCATAATTTTTTCCAAATCTCATCTAATCAACTCCTTCTAATTAATTATGTAAAAAGTTAAACGTAGTACAAATTTGTACTAGGTTTAACTTTTTAACTATCTATTCTGCTCTTGTACTTTATCTGCTAAGCTTGTTTGATTAGCTTGTCTTAGAAGACTCTCTGTTAAAGATGCACGATATCTATCCTGAAGGTTTAAATTATTTTCATCCATTGATTTGATAACTTTTACAACTTCATCTTTCTTTCCTTCAATAATTGCTTTGTCCAAGCTATAGAATGTTTCGGACGAATATTTATTTAATGTAGTCAAATCATTATCATGTAGAGCTTGAATTGCTTTTTTATTGACTTGATCTTGAGTTAAAACATTACTCTTCTTGTTAGATACTTTTTTTGCTGCACTTAATTGGCTGTCAAGAGAGGCTAACTTAGCATTATTCGTTTGAACAGTATGGTAGGTAAAATAACCTGCACCACTACCGAGTAAAATTAATAAAACAAAAGCACTTGCAGCTAATCTACGAGCCGATTTCACACTATTCTTTAAATTAATATTTTCGTCTTTATTCTCAACAACTTCTTTCTTTTCATCTTTTTTAGAAGATTGAGCTTGTACTTGTTGAGCCATCTGTATCTGCATCCATTGTTGGAAGTAGTCAGGCTGTTTTGTATCCATACTATCTACTTTTTTAGATACTAGATCTACTTGCTTACTTTGGGCATCTGCGAGTTGATCATTTCTACGTCTAAGAGTTTCATTATCAGTCTTTAAATCTTGATTGCTCTTTAGCAAAGAATCTCTTTCAGCCAAAACAGCTTGATAATCAGCATTTAAAGTAGCTAGAGCTTTATTTTTTTGTTGAATTTCATCATAAGGAGCTGCAACTTTCTTGCTCTCATTATCTGCTTGTTGTTCAGCAATCATGATTTTCTTTGCGTTCAGATTTTCTGTTAAAATCCGATTGTGATATTCCTCTAACTCATCTTGATAAGATTTAAAAAGTTTGCTTAGAGTATCTGCTGAATCCATCTTCAACTGAGCAATGTCTTCTCTTAATTTAATATCAAATTTTTTGGAATTTTCTTGCCAAATTTTTTGTGAAGCTCTATTTAATTCATTTTTCTTTTGCTTGTATTCTATATTGTATTTTTGATATGCCTTATCTTCATAGGTTGATCTTATCTCTGCACTTTGTGCTTTAATTTTGTCTTGATAATCTGCTTTAATTGCTGCAACTTTCTGATTATAATTTTGTTCAGCAATAGCTAAATCTGTCTCTTGTTTCTCAAGAAGTCTAGCTTTCATAGTTTCAATTTCAGAATTACTCTTGGCCAACATTTCTTCTCGAACTTTTTGTTCCAAAGTATCAAGAATTGATTTATGTTCCGATATATATTTATTAGCAGCTTTTTTTGTTAAATTTTGATAGGAATTTCTTCTCTCCAAAATAGTTTTAGCGTTCTCATTATTAATTCTGCTACCAATAGTTTTGAGTCTCTGATTCAAATTTTTCTTAAATTCATTCTCTTTGTACTCAACATAGCCTTTCTGACCAACTTCTACAGTATCAACATTTTGAATCTCAAATTGTGGGATAGCGATACTGCCTTGTTTCCTAGCATAAAGTTCTTCAGAATCTGCTCTTTGTTGTACCTGTTGATGCTGTGTTCTTTTTCCTAGTTTATTGTTACTTTTTCTAGTATTATTTATATTTCTAGGTGGAGTGATATTTTCCTTTTTGTTTACATTAGTAGTTTCTTTTTTCGTTACATTTTGGTCTTGTTGTTCTAAATTATCTTTTTTTGATACTGTTTCTACTTCCTTTTCAGCTTGTGGAGTTTGCGAGAATGTATGCGTTAGTGGATCATATTGTGGAACTTGATCTTTAACAGATTGTTGCATACTGAACATTGGAACATTTAAGATAACAGTTCCTTTCTCAGCCTCATCCATGCTAGGAAGCCTAGCAATCTCCCGCTCTGTTTTCTTGGTAGACAGCATATATGTCTCTTTAATTTCATTACAAATCTTGAGTTTTTCGTCATAATCAAAATCTTCATTTTCAGGATCGTTAAAGATTGACTCAAAAATAACTTTAGACAGATTTTGATATTCATAATCCAATTCAAAATCTGATAAAGTTAGGAATTCAAATGGATTACCATCATCACCTGATTTACCTAACTTATACTTTTTATTCTTGTCATATGCCCATATTGCAAAATCTTCAAATTGAATAGATGTTCCTGTCTCAGTAATATATGTACGAAGTTCATTGAAAAGTTCTTCAATCATAGCAAAAGTTGCAAATGGAGCAGTATCCGCTAAAGTCAGCTCTCCTCTTTGATCTTGAGCGTTTACTACTTTGGTATATAATTTTTCTATTTCTTTATTATTTTCTAAATCAAAATCAGGTGAAAAAATGTATCTGACTTGGAAATTGTCTTCTAGTCTTTCTGCTTTATTTTTTTTGAAGCGATCAAAAATTCTCATATCACTGCACTCCTTTGATTACGTTTTATACCTAGAAGATTAAACTTAATCGTTTTTTACACAACTTTCGCCAATAAGTAATAAAAAGCAAAAAAATATCCCACATTTTGTGTGGAATATTTTTTTACTATTATTGATCTGGGAAGTTTGTTGTAGCATATCCCTTAAGCCATGACAATAAGAACCAGGCAGCTACACAGACAACAATACCAATTGCTGCACGTGTCCATCTCTTCTTAGCGGATCTTGCCCCTTCTTCACCACCGAGACCAAATAGACCTGCACCCCACATAATTGAGGCACCGAAACCTACTAGTGCTGCAATCTGTAAGTTGTTAGCAACACTTTTGATTGTGTTTGCGGTATTTTGACCTACATTAGCATCTAGCATATACAAATTAGCACCTGCAATTCCCTTCAATGCTAGAAATTTTGCATTACTAGCAGCTGCACTTACCATACTTAGCATAGTAAAAAACCTCCTTAGAAAATTGAATTAGTGCTTTAACACTGTTTGAATTATCAAGGAGATTTCAAATAAAATTAACTTTCGCCATAATTTGCAGATTCAACTTCGTTATCTTTATCAATAGGTATGATAGTTTTTTCTACATTTAAAGATTGGGCAAGTTCAACGAACGTCTCTAGTTCCTCTTCATCAGTTATATTAAATTCATCAACTATCTTCTGACCTACTTTTTTGATAAAATTGTCTTTTTCTTGTTTACGAATTTTCTGTAATTTCTTCTCCTCTGCAGCCAATTTAGCTTTAAGTGCAGCAACTTTCTCTTCTGCTGTTAGAATTTTTTTAGTTTTTATACTATTAACCACTATTTTCACCTTCTAATCATCAATAATTCCTGTAAATTTTACTTTTCTAGATCCTTTTAAGTGAGATTGTAACTGACCACCTAATTTCTCACCTACAACAGTAGCTTTTAAGGTATGGATATTATTAGCAGGGTCATCAGATAATCTCATAATATACATAGCAACAGGAGCTGAAACTTCTTCTTCAATGCATCGAGCCAAAGGTCTAGCACCATTTAGAACATCAGTACCTATATCCGCCAAGTAATCAATTAGGTCATCTTCATAAACCAACTTAAATCCATGTACTGCCATTCTTTGCGATAAAGTTGCTAAATTATTATATGCAATTTGCTTAATAATATCTCTAGTTAGCATATTGAAGATAACTTTATGTTCAATTCTGTTAACAAATTCTGGCCTAAAAATATTGGTTAGTTCCATATTAACTTCTTTTTTAAAAGCGTCTTGCTTTCTAGCAATTTCGTTAGGTGTTAAATTCAGAAATTTTTCGGCAGTGTTTGCTTCGTAAATTTGGTTATCTACTATTAGTTCTGCACCTAAGTTAGTAGTCATAATGATAATTGTATTCTTAAAACTAGTAGAACGACCTCTTTTATCACGTAAGATACCAGCATCTAATACTTGCAACAATCTGTCATGAACAGCTGTACAGGCTTTTTCAATTTCATCAAGCAAAATTATACAATATGGTTTTCGTTTAACCTGCATTGTTAATAGATCTTGAAATCTATCTAAAGACTCTCTCTCAGAGAATTCTGACATATCTATTCTTATCAAATTATCAGTAGAATCAAACATAACTTCTGTCATAACTAAGGTTAAGGCTGTTTTACCAACACCAGTTGTGCCTAAAAATAAAAATGAACTAATTGGTTTAGTGGGATCCTGTAACCCAGCTTTAGCGATTGTTACAGCATCAGTTACAGTTTTTATTGCTTCAGCTTGGCCTTTAACGACTTTCGCAAGTTTTTTATCCAAATTTTTAAGTCGACTATTATCATTCTTTAAAATATTAGTCACTGGGATACCTTTCATATCCTGAAGAACCAAAGCTATATCTTTTACATCTATGATCTCTTGTCCTTTAGTAGCCGCTATAGATCCTGCTTGATCCAATAAATCAATTGCTTTATCTGGTAATTGCCTATCACCTATATATCTAAGTGATAGATCAACACAAGCTTCAACTGCTTCATCTGTATATACTAAATGATGAAACTTCTCATAATTGTCTCTTATTCCAAATAGAACTTTAACTGCATCGTCTCTAGAAGGTTCATTCACTACAATTTGTTGAAAGCGTCGCTCTAAGGCTGGATCTTTCTCAATAAATTTGTCATATTCATCAAAGGTAGTTGCACCAATTAATTGAATTTCACCTCTTGCCATTGCTGGTTTTAAAACATCACCTAAATCCATAGCACCATTACTAGTGTCTGCACCCATAATAGTATGAATTTCATCAATAAATAAAATGTTTCTACCCTTAGTTTGTTTACATTCTTTAATGATATTCAGCATTTTTCTAACAACATCTTGTTGACCCAATGCTGCAATTTGTAGAACTCTGATTTGTTTATTCTTTAGTTTTTCTCCGACTTGATTTAAGGCAATCAATCTAGCTAATCCATCAACGATAGCTGTTTTACCTACACCAGCTTCACCTAGCAAAATAGGGTTGTTTTTTGTTTTTCTAGATAAATTGAAAATAACTTGAGCGATCTCTTTATCACGACCAATCACTTTATAGTCATCAGGACTATTGCGAGCATTTGCAGTTAAATTTATTGTATATTTAGATAATGACGGAGTTTGTATTTTCCTTGCCAAATAACTCACCTCACCCTTGATCTAGTTTAATTGCTTCAAATAGACTTTCTGTTTTAATTTGTTTCCCTTCTAAACGGTAGCTAAAATTTGTTATTTTGTTATTTTTAAAGTTCACTAAAAATGTCCTTGAAATAAAAGGATTTGATATTTCCCAAACATCAGAATAATTGATGGTTCTTTTCAATTCTTTTGATACAAACCAAAACTTAGTATCAAGACCTTCATTCTCTAAAATTTTTTTCAATGAAAAAAGTCGAATTTTAATTAAATCAGAGTTTGGATCATACATAGAAAAGTTATCAATCTGAATCATTGATAATTTAGTTAAATTTAGTAATTCCTGTTTCCGCCATTTAGCAGCATTTTGTAAGGACAACTCTGATAACTTTATTCCATAATAGTAATTATCCCTCTTTAACACTTCTTCCATTCTAAACACCTCATCTTATTACCACCAATCAGCAGGAATTTCAGTTCCGTCATCGTCATCATCAAAATCGTCTTCATCAGCATCAGCAGAATTAGTGGTATCTGTTTTTTCTTCTTTATCATTATCCTTGTTTTGATCTATTGGAACTTCTTTTTTATCAATTTCAGATAAATCTACTTCAGTATTTTTTTCTTCCTTATCGTCATCTTTATTTTGATGTGACTCGGAAAAACTAACATAGTTATCAGTTACTTTATCTAGATCATTATCTTCTTCAGTATCATCTATTGTTATATCTTTTAAATTATTCTTTTTATTCTGAAATTCAGTTAGTATCTCATCATCTGATATTTTCTTAGTTTCAGTAGGTTGAACTTTATCAACAACCAACGTTTTATCTATAATTTCATTATCTTCAGCATCTACTTGGTCAACTTTTTTGATTTCGTCTTCTACTTTGTGTTCTTCCACCTTTTTTACTTTAAAATTTTCTACAATTGTTACATTGTCTAGGTATTCTTTAACCTTAGTTTCTCCATTTTCTCTAATTACTACTTGTGAAACACTAAGTTCCCAAGATTTATCGGCATTATCCTCGTCTAGTAACTTATCAATGAACTTACGCTCATTAGTTACGGCTTTAAAAAGGCCGTATTCTCCTTGAACGACAAAAAGATAATGATTATCTGAATCTCTCAAATTTATTTTTTCAACTAATCTACCTCGAATTTTCATAAAAGTACTCTCCTTTACTATTTTGATTTGAAGCCCCAATATTCATGTCCTTGATAGTTTTGTTTCTCCAATTTACCACTTTTCTCAGTACCATTATAATCAAAGGTAATTGTTTCACCACGAATTAAGGCTTGAATTTCTGGTTCTGAGAAAATATGACTTCCCCATTTATTTTTAAACTTAATTTTTTCTCCATTAATTTCAGCAAATGTATAATTGTTCTCGTTAATAGATTTTCTCTCATCAGGTGAGAAACCCCAATACTCATGTCCTTCATATGTTTGCTTTTTTAATCTACCTGTTATAGTAGCTCCTTTGTAAGTAAAAGAAATTGGTTCACCCTTACTCAATAAATCTATCTCTTCTTTTGTAAAAGTATATTTACCCCAACTATTTTTAAACTTAATATCTTCATCATTGAATTTAGCTGTAACGTAATTATTAATCTTTTTAGGTTTGCCTAATACATCTACTAACTTTGTAGCATTCTCTTTAAAGATTGGCTTATCGTGTATAATAACTTTGGTTACAGTATCAATAGTATCTTGTGGTTCTCGTTTAAAATTACCTACCTCATCCATCATCTCAAACAATCTAATTGTGATATTTGGTGAAGCAATGTATGTTTTTTCACACAAAACAGCTGCGATCATACCTTGATCAGTTAGATCTAATTTCCCCTGCTTATCAGTTAAAAGATAAGCATTAGCCTTAGAATTAGTAATCTCTGACATGGTATTTTGCTGTGTTGCACCTGTACCAACACCATATTTACCATAATTTCTTAATTTGGCATAAAGCCATTTCTTTGTAGGTGCTTTTGGTTTAGAATTAGCTCCCTCAAACACAAACGGAACAGCATTGGTACCAACATCTTTTTCTTTCTTAATTGCTGTAGGATTATATATTTTACGGTAATTCAATTTTTTAGGAATATTAAATTTAGTCTCAAATGCAGGATATTCTAATAAAGATGCTCTGACCTCTTCATAAACATAATCTTCTGCTAGTATAGCCAAAGTACATCTAGCCAGCACTGTATAGATATCTTTAGCGCATTCACGATCTCGCTCTTTATCAAAAATTTGGTTAAATTCATCTAAATTTTCAGGAATATTGCTACCAGGACGATTAGCCCCGTGTGTTGCACTAGATTTCACATGGCTAGAGCGTGCTTCTCTATGTGTCAATAAGTTTGTATTCACACCTACTAATGCAGCGATTTTATCGGCATTTTCTGAAAATTCCCTAAACTGTTCTTGAGTTATAAATTTATCCTCAGTCCTAGGATATGAGACATAACCTTTCTCATATAGTTTTTGATAAACAGTTTTAACTTGATTAGACGGATAATTTTTTTTTGAAAGAATTGCATCCAAACTTGCTAAATCTAATAATGCTGGTGGTGCTTGTGTAGTGGTCTTTCTAACTACATCACCAATTGGACTACTAGAGTACATAGACAATTCAGTTTGAGCATCTTCTTTTGACTTATGGCGAACTAAATTTAACTGTTCTTCATCATCTTTTTTAATTTTTCTAGCATATATATGGCCATTTTCGTCTTTAAACTTAGCCTCATAATATGGCTTTTTAACATAGTTTTTAATTTCGTCAAGTCGTTCTTTTACCAAAGAAATTATTACCGATTTTAATCTACCTTGATTTGCTACTTTAACATTAAAACCTGCTTCTCTAGCATAACTAGTCGCTAATCTAGTTAATTGCATTGACGAAAAATCCCATTTATTTCTGACCAGTCCTTTTAAATATTCACCATCTTGATTTTTATCTGAAACATCTTTTAGATTTGACATAGCCTTACATATAGATTTAGGAGTTTCATCATTATGGTATTCACGTAATACAATTCCGTTCCATCCTATGTACTCAATTATTTCCCATGCTAGTAACTCACCTTCACCACTTGGATCGTTATCTGTAGCGATCACAATAGCATTAGCATTTTGAGCTGCATCTTTAATTGAGTTTAAAATACTTCCAGCATTTCGAATAGGACTTCTACTCCATGAAAGGTTAGATAGATTCCAAGGAATAGTCTCTGGATCCCATGACTTGTACTTTTCTTTTAGAGAAGAATCTACTTGATTTTCAGGTTCAGCTAAGGTCAATAAGTGACCTCTAGCATGTACAATTTTGTAGGTTTTACCATTGAAAGTACCATTTTTCCCGCCAAGCGCTGTACTGAAATTTTCAGCAGCACTAGGTTTTTCTGTTAAAATCAAATAATCAACCATATGTATCACACCCCTATCTTTCTTTAGATTTACGCTTATTAATCACATTAGGAGACTGTACATTATTTTTTTCTTTAGGGTAATTAACAAAATCAAATTTTTTCTTTTCATGTGCAGCTTCAGTTGCAATATCTAAAGCTACATTATCTCCTAATTTTCCTTTAACATACTCGATATACTGAGGCATATCTAGCGTTGTAAATTCTGTCTCTCCTTTCTGTAAGGCTTCATTCCAATCTTTAACATCTACACTTTTAGGAATATCCGCATATACTTTAACTTGTTTTTCATCTGTTGCAAATTTAGATTCAAATCCTATATCTGCATCAATAACAAACTTCATGAAGGCTTTAACTCCTGCTTTATCAGTGTCAAAATTTAAATGTAACTCATCAGGGACTCCGACTGTTTTAAAAAATTCACCAATTGTTTCTAACTTAGTTCCTGCCCCATTTAATGATATGAACCTATAACCTTCATCTTTTTTCTGATAGTTTTTAGGCATATATGTTTGATAAAAACTTAATGCATCAATTGGACTTTCAAAAACAAAGAATTTTTGTTTATCCGCCTTAGTTCTAACGCTAAAATTGAAACCATAATTTTTCTTGGATCCAGGAACAACCATTTTTTTAGTTCCTCTATCCCCATATTTTTCATGGTCAATTCTAGTACCTTGAATATCTGATCCTACTTCTTGTCCTTTTTCTTTCCAAACAAACAGTGCATCACCATATTTTAGTTCTCGAAGTAAGTCTCTATCTATGAGACCGTTTACTAAACGTGTACTTAACTTTCGCTTATTAATTAAATAGTCTTTTACCTGCTCATGATTACCTTTATTTTTCCATTTTTCTGGGGCATATTTTTTATCTTCGTATCTATTTGCAACAGCTTTTGATAATTCTGGAGATAATTCCTTTAATTCTTTTAGAATGTCTGTTGACTCCATACCTAAATACTCTCTCATAAATTGATATAGATTGCCACCAATGCCTTTAGAGTTCCAAAAAAATGTTTCACATTTCTTTTGATCTGTGATTCTAGTATCAATAACCAAAGAATCGTGATCCATTAATTTAAGGTAGTTTCCATTTCTAGTATAACCTATACCTTTTAAGTCTAAGTATTTCTGAATAGACTGGTTGCTAAGTTTTTCAAATAAATCTCTATCCAAGCTCTCCACCTCCAATTTCCTTAAGCATAGAGAAATGGAGATGATAATAAAACTTTCGCCAAAATAAAACATAAAAATTTAAACCTAGTACAAATTTGTACTAGGTTTAGTTTTTTAATTAATATCAATTAATATTAGGTTAATTCTAAGCAAAATAATAAGGCAACTATATATCTAAACGCTGAACGCTTGCTCAAAATGCGTCTGACAGCACTATCTTTCCTTAGCTACACTAGGAGTTATAAATCCTCTACCTTGATTAAATGGTATAGTTCCTGTAGAAACTCCTCTAACTTTATCGGCTAGCGTTGTACTAAATCTAGTATTTAATTTTGCAACCTTTTCAAAAATAGAAACTTGTTCCTTAGTACCTAGCTGTTTTAAGTTGTTCAGATAATTATCTTGTACTTGATCATAATCTTTTAAGACAACTTTTCCCCACAATTCTTTACTAAAGTCATCTGAAATTTTTGTTCCTAACTTACTAGTAATACCTCTTAGTAGCGTTTCATTCTCTTCTTTATCAGTCATAGATTGTGGTTGAATAATTATTGATTCATCTTCAATATAATATCCTACTCTATCAGGTTCACGTCTAATGGTTGCAGCGTCATCTTTACCATGAGTATAAATTTTTATACCCAAGTCGGTCGCAACTTCTCTTAATCCTTGGTTGATTGTTTTCAAATCGGTATTTTCTAGCACGTTGTCTTTTTGATTAGTATATCTGCCATATTCTTCTTTAGGAACGTTAGTTTGACTAACATCAAAAACTGTTTGTAGCTTGTAATACAATTTCTTCTGAGTTTTTATATTACCGTTCTTGATAGCCTCTTTTTCCGAAGCAGTTGCCTTAAAAACATCTACAACAGATTTATCTGCACGTTGAAAAACTTCATGCTCTACAGGTTTAAGAATTTTTATTCCTTTCTCGCCTTTTTTAACATGGTACCCATCTTTTTTAAATTGATCAAAAGTTCTAACCCCTGTGGCATTTGGCTTTTGTGCTAGAATCAAAAGTTGGTTTCTTGCTGAGTAATTATTAAATTTCTGCATATCTGAGAACAATTGTAAGGTTTCTTGAGAAGTTGATAGTGTATTATTTATTTTTTCCTCAATAAATGTTTTTAGTTTATTAATAACCTGTAATTGTTTACCTTGCTTAGGTGTTTCTTTTTGATTTTTATGTTCTTTTTCAACTTTATTATTTTGAATATTACTTGCTTTGTCTATCTTATTTTGTTTTTCCAGTATTTCTTCTACAGCTGCTTTTGATTCATCATCTTTTGGTGTATATTTTTGACTTACTTGAAAATTACCCTTTTCAGTTAGTTCCAAAGCAACTCCTCTTAGATTATTTACGAAATAAATACTAGGCTTCTTTTTCCATTGTTTTATGATATTATCATCAACTAATTTTTTAGCACCTGGGGACAAAGGTGTTTCAGCTAATTTAGCAATCTCCTCTAATTTGGCAAGTTCTTTTTTATATTTCCTAATAGTTGCTTGATTATAGTGAGACTCACCTTGCTTTGCTTTTTCAATTTCAGCCTTAATTCGTGGAATATTATCTACACTCATTATTAGTCCACCTTGCTTATTAAGACCAAGAGCTTTATTTTCATCTTGCCACTCAAGTTTCTCAATAAGTTCTTTTTGTTTTTCTATTTCAGTAGATAATTGTGTAGCCTTTTCATCTAATTTATTAGCTTTATTAAAAAATGCATTTCCACCACGTTTATCATTCATAGGCTGACCATTAGCCTGTTTATAATGGTCATATATGTTTTTCGTAGCTTCTGAAAATTCTTTTTCCAAGCGAGCTAATTTTTGCTTGGCACGTTTGGTTTTATATGATTCATACTTTTTTTCAGGTGCGTCTTCTTTACTTAACGATTCTTGTTTCTCATTATTTTTTGAATTATTATCTTTCTCATTTTGAATACTTTTATTATCTTCTGATATTTCCTTGTTCACTTTAGGTTCAATGATATTAATAGAAACTGCAGATACTAAATATTGTGCTGCTAAGTTACCATCATCACTAGGCAAAATTACGTTTTGCTTATTACCTTTTGCATCAATATAACTTAATTCAACTCCAACAGCACGACCTGAACTGCTCATAATTGATTGCATTTCTTGTTTTTCAACCGTAAATTCAGTTCCTAAAATATTTAGTTTATCTCCAATATCACTATTCTCTAACTTATTCTGTAAATCTACTTTGGTTGCAAATTCTACTAATGCTTCTGAACTAAAATATCCTGTTGGTCTAAGTCCTGTAGATTTAGTATAATCTTTAATTTTCTGAGACAATAATTTCAAATTTTCTCTGCTTATCGAATTAAGCACTAATTTTAGATACTTTTTACCTTTTTTGGTAATCACTTCTTTTTCATTGTTATCTTTTGTTTTGGATTTTTCTTCCTTTCTGTCTTGATTTTTGTTTGTATCTTTTTTTAGCTCATCAACTAGCTTTTTAGCTGAATTATCAAGTTCTTGTTTTTCTGTTTCTAATTTTTTATCATTATCAGATTCATTTAAATCTAAATTTAGATCTTGTTGTTCAGCATTTTCAACAGATTTACTATTTACTTTTATTTTTTGCTTATACTGGGTACGTTCTTCTAAAGTCTGATTATATTCCTGTACACGTTGACGGTAATCGGGGAATTTATTATCAAAATAGTTTACGATCTTTTTTCTAGTATCGTCAGTGAAAAATGAATATATAAGGCTATTCTTGTATTCACTTCTGTCTTTTAATAATGAATTTTGCAATCCTATTTCTGAACTATATACTTCAAAAGCTCTAGCATATACTTCTGTTGGAGTAGTGTAGTAATTAATAAAATGACTAGACATTTTAAGTCCATTAGCCACTCTATTTTGAATTTCATGTTGTGTTTGATGCAAAATTTCCTTGAAGTCATCTTGCATTGATAAAATATGTTTGAATCTATTAGCGTATTGTCTAGTTTGTCCATCTTTAGAGAGTTCAGAATTATTAGCATTGTAATCTAAAAAATGACCATATTCATGGATAAAAGATTCTATCCCTACGCCTGAAGGACGATATTCACTTTTAGACTCGTAGCTTCTAAAATCAACAGCTAACGTATTATTGAAAGGTACAAATAAACCTGTTGCATGGTGATTGCCTAATTTTCTAAAACGAAGAATTGGTTTTTCATCATTTGTTGATTGAGGTAAGAACTTAACGGTTTCTCTAATTTCAGGCTCTAACTTTTTAAATTTATCTATATCAACGTCATTATCTAATTCTAGGTCTTTAAAATCTTGTTTTAAAGATGACCTCTCCATAGCGTCTAAAGTAGCTTTATTAATATTTTTCTTAGTTTGCCAACTTTTTGCGTGTGTCTGTGCTTCAATATCTACTTCATATTGCATTTGTAGAGTTAAATTATAGGTATCTTCTAGATAATCAGATATACTATCAACCGCTTGATTTCTTAATTGTCGCTGCTCATAGTACTTAAAATTCATTCGTTGCCAATCGTTAACTTGTATCATGTAATTAGGATTAGCAGCAGCTTCTTTTCTCATTTCAGGAGTTATCTCATTATCATAATATGCATCGTGGGTAAAGAGATACGCTCTCTTCTTACCACTATTCTCTGGATTAGTAATACGTGCCAACAACGTATTGACTTGTTCACGATTATCTGTATCCTTTAACTCACGTAGGATATCTGTACATAATTTATCATAACCAATTGCTCTGTTTAAATTACCTATTTTTAATTCAGAAGAAAGGTCATTATTACTGTCATAAATATCGTAGTTATGCTTATGTAAAGTACCTACTTTATTATCTGGATCTAAAATAATAGTTTTACTTTTCTCCCATAAAGCTGGATTTCTACTACTACTGTCAGTATATGAAACCTTATATACATGGTCTTTCCATCCATCAGTTTTAAATAAACTACTTGTTTTTGGATAAGATTTAAATATATTATGTCTATCAGTAATTTTACCTATATTCTCATCAGATAAAGTAGTTTTTTCAATATTTACATTACTTATATCTCCTCCAAAATAATCTTCTTGCTCTAGCATTCCTTTAATTGCAGCTTTCTCATCTTCTTCAGTCCATTCTCCATTGCGATAGATATAATCTGCAGTTTTTCTAAAAATTGTATATAGAGTATCGCTAGGGGTTACATTTAAACTTTTACCAGTTTGTTTAATTCCATAACGTTCCTTCATTAAATCTGTAATCTTTTCCATTAATCTTGTACCTCCTCTTCTTCAGGCTGTACAAAATTTGAGTGGAGTTCATAGATAACTTTAGCTAGAATGTCTTTTGCTCCTTGATTATAGGGAGTATTATCCAACTTTTGGTATTCTTTGTTCATACGACTTAATTCAGCAGAGAATCTCTCTACATTAAATTCTTTTGTATCCATAATAAAAGCACATCCTTTCCTCTTTATATAGAAAAGATATGCTTTCTGTTTGAATTATTTAATTTTCGCCAAAATTTCTGAATTCTCGTTAAAAATAAAAGTTTTGACATATTTTAACTAAATAATGTATGTACAGTAAATTTATGTCGAAAATGGGAGGCATAGTAAAGGAAACTTCCATTTTCTGTTATAAGCTACTTGCTTTTTCATTTTATTAGTAGTTTCTTTTGCTATTTTACAGTACTTCTTTCAATAGTTTTTCTTTACTTTTAAGTTTATGCCATGTATTATTGTATATGAAAAGAGGACAAACAGTTGCGACCTGCTTGCCCTCGAGCGTGAATGTTTAAGACTATTGTGGTGTATAAGCTAGTTACGATTATTTAAAATCGTGATTAGCTTTTTTTATTATCCAATATGCAACAGCAAGATCTACTACGAACTCACCTAGCGCAAGGATAACCCAAGCCAAAGCCTTTACACCTCTAGCCTCTCACGTGTTGTCATGACTCATCACCTCGCTGAATGTTTAATGTTTGAGGGGTGTTCAGCCTTACAACAATTCACTAAGTCAATCCATAAGGTAGCTAATCTTATTTCATGACCTGAATACATTATACTATAAAACGAATGTATGTTAAGTCAGTACATAATAGTTTTACCCCTCTATA
>SKEM01000462.1_pt1 | contig 27392 bp, 25 predicted proteins | sample 4826731 | NCBI WGS metagenome assembly SKEM01 (sample SAMN11008809, study PRJNA524170) | human gut metagenome | biome: Human fecal sample; material: Feces; isolation source: fecal sample from pouch patient p37 | host: Homo sapiens | place: Israel: Tel-Aviv | collected 2015-07-27
CCATCACCAGCATATCCGGCTCTTCGCGATCCGGGGTGTAGCGGGGGGTTGAGTCTGGCTGGCGTGTCGGGGTGGGTGTGAGGGTCGGGGTCTTCCGATGATGGGAGTTCCTACGCTGCCCATCTGAAAGACCCCGACGTGTCCCACGCTACCTTTGCTGCCCCCGATCTGACCACGTTCGCCCGCCTGGATGACCTCGGCCTCGTGGTGGTGGGCCAGAGAGTCCTCCCGGATCGCTGCGAGGTGGCCTGCCGGGTGGTGGACGATGACCGGTGGTGTCGCGAGTGTGGGTGCGAAGGGATCCCCCGCGACACCGTGGTCCGTCGCCTCGCCCACGAGCCCTCGGGCTGGAGACCGGTGACACTGGTGGTGCGAGTGCGTCGCTACCGCTGTTCGGGGTGTGGGCGTGTGTGGAGGCAGGACACCACTGGGGCGGCCCAGCCGCGCTCGAAACTGTCCCGGGGCGGACTGCGTTGGGCCCTGGAAGGCATCGTCGTCCAACACCTCACCGTCGCCCGGGTCGCTGAGGGTCTGGGCGTGTCCTGGGACTGCGCCAACACCTCCGTCCTGGAGGAGGGACGCAGGGTCCTCATCAACGATGAGCATCGCTTCGAGGGTGTGACCACGATCGGGGTGGACGAGCACGTGTGGCGGCACACGCGCAGGGGCGACAAGTTCGTCACCGTGATCATCGACCTCACCCCGCTGCGCGAGGGAAGGGGTCCTGCCAGGTTGTTGGACATGGTGGAGGGCCGCTCCAAAAAGGCCTTCAAGGAGTGGCTCAGCCAGCAAGACCCTGCGTGGCGCGACCGGATTGAGGTGGTCGCCATGGACGGCTTCACCGGGTTCAAGACCGCAGCGAAGGAAGAACTCCCCGACGCGGTGGAGGTCATGGATCCCTTCCACGTCGTCCAGCTCGCCGGCGATGCCCTGGACCACTGCCGCCAGCGCGTCCAGCAAGACACCACCGGACATCGAGGCCGGTCCGGGGACCCCCTGTACGGGGTGCGCAAGACCCTGCACACCGGGATGGATCTCCTCACAGACAAGCAACGCACCCGCCTGGAGGGCGTCTTCGCCCAGGACGCTCACGTCGGGGTGGAAGCCACCTGGGGCATCTACCAGAAGATCGTGGCCGCCTACCGCGATCCCGACCCCAAGGCCGGGCGAGCCCAGCTGGCCCACGTCATCGAGGCCATCAGCCGCGGCGTTCCCGCCGCCCTCGCTGAGATCATCACCCTGGGGCGCACCCTCAAGCGGCGCGCCACAGACGTCCTGGCCTACTTCGAGCGCCCCCACACCTCCAACGGCCCGACAGAAGCCCTCAATGGCCGACTGGAACACCTGCGCGGCTCAGCCTTGGGCTTCCGAAACCTGACGAACTACATTGCCCGCAGTCTCCTCGAGGCCGGAGGATTCAGACCCCAACTACACCCTCAATCGTGAAGAGCCCCTTGAGCCAGGTCTCCCGGCGCTGGGCGTCGATGCCGAGGTAGTCCGGCCCGCGCACCGTGGCGACCTCCGAAGGCGCGTACTGGTGCTTGTCCGCGTACTTCACGTGCGTCAGGTACGAGAGCATGTTGTCGAAGGCGTACCGCCCGCGACCGGGCTTCTCGACGTACTGCGGTTCGACGCCGATGCCAAACGCGAGCCGATCCAGAGGCGCGCTCTTCGCGCGGCTGGCGAACTTGATCACCGCGTGCAGGTGATCCGGCTTCGGCTCGACCACGAGGGTCTTCTCGGTGTCGCTCCAGACCTCGCGCTCGTCCTTGTCGTGCACGATGCCGTAGGCCTCGACGACCTCACAGCCGATCGCCTCGAGCCGCTGCACCACGTAGGCGAGGATCGCCCCGGCTCCCTGCTGGAGCAGCGCGGCCCCGTTCGCGTCCTCGGCGGCCCAGGTCCAGTACGACGGATCGAGGTACTGCGTGAGCCCGATGCTCGTCGGGTTGTTCTCCTGCTTAGCCACGGCGACCACCGCCCAGGACGTCGGAAGGAGCGTGCGGCGCCTTAAATGACCCCCTATTGACCCCCAAATGATCCTGCGGGGTCACGCGGTGGAGCGAAGGCGAAACCGGCAGCTGACCAGGCATGTTGTTGCATGGCGCGGCAATCGACAAGCCCTTGCCGCGCCCGTAGGAACGGATGAGGCTTCCAGAACTCTTGGAGTGCGGAGCACGGATGAGGACGGGCATCACGAAGGCGGGCTGCCCGTCGTCGATCCGAATGTCGCGAACCCGGTTCTCGCCGTCGAGGACCTTCTCGAAGAAAACGGCTATACGGCTGCACAGAGCGATTCCGCTGGCTCCGACACGACCGCCGATCTCAGCTCTGACCTGGGATCTACCGCCGCAATTCATGCGCGGCCTTCCTTGGGTGGCCGCGCATCCGTTTCAGAAACGGCTGCACAGGCGCCTACTTCGGCTACACCCGTGGACTTCGCCGAGATGGACGTGCCGGGGGCCGATCCCGGTGATGAGGTTGAGGCGTTCGTGGTCGAATCCACGCCCGCGCAGGTCGCTGAGGCGAAGGATTTTTTCGCCCGGGCGAAGGCTGCGGAGAGCTCGGAGCAGGTGAAGCGCGCACGGATGCAGTCGCGCGTGTTCTCGGTGATGCAGTACCGGGAGCACCCGGAGACCGGCGAGGTCATGCTCACGCAGGAGCAGATCGACGAGGGCCTCGCGGCGCTGGGCGATCGCCTCCACCGCTGGGCCTACGTGTGGCACCCGTACGACCGCCTGGTCGAGGTGGACGAGGGCACCGGCGAGACGGTGTGCTGCGGAATCAAGGGCCTGCACGCGCACATGGTGCTGTGGGTCGCCGATGCGGACGGTCCGCGCCCCACGATCCGCACGGTCTCCGATGCCTTCTCGATCCCTTCGGCGCGGGTGAAGCCGCCGAAGGAGACCGCGGAGCAGGACGGCACCGAGCACAAGGGCCGAGGCGCTGCGGAGAAGGCGTTTTTCGACCTCGCCGAGTACCTGCCGCACGAATCGCGCGGGAGGGACGCAACCCCCGGCATCCACCAGTCGGATCGGCACTACCTCGTGGACAAGACGCAGGAGGGCAAGCCCGGCAAGTACCAGTACGGGCGCGGGCGGATCGTCGCGAACTTCGATTTCGGCCGGGAGCTGGACGCGCACATGGCGATGCGCCGCACCGCCGCGGAGGGCGGCGGCAGCGCGAAGCTGAGCAAGCTCTTCCAGGCCGTGGGCAAGGGTTCGCTGACGCTGAAGCAGGTCCGTGATCAGGAGCCTGCGATCTACTTTGCGAAGGGCAACCTGGCGCATTTTCAGAAGCTGCGCGGCGACTTCCTCTCGCACCAGGACGCGCCGGAGTCGGTCATGAACTTCTACGTGTTCGGCGAGGGCGGCACGGGCAAGGACCTGCTCGCGAAGGCGCTCGCTCGCGCCCTGGCCCCGGACGCGGACAAGCCGTACTTCAAGGTCGGCGGCGAGAACGTCTCGTGGGAGGGATACGACGGCGAGCCGGTCGTGATCTGGGAGGACATGCGCGTCGGCGACATGATCCGCACGGCGAAGAGCCGGGGAATGCTCTTCCGCATTCTCGGCCCGTGGCGCGAGCCGGACGAGAAGCCGGTCGTGAACATCAAGGGGTCCAAGACGCAGCTGCTCAACCGGGTGAACATTGTGACGGGGCCTGAGGGTTACGAGGAGTTCCTCCGGGGCTTGGCGGGCGAGTACGAGTCGATGCAGGGCGGAGTTCGGGTCAAGCACCATGCGGAGAACCTCGGGCAGGGGTTCCGCCGCTTCCCGGTGATCATCCCGGTGGCCGAGCGTGAGTTCTCGATCTTCGTGAACTCCGGCGTGCTCAACGGCACCCGCGAGTACCAGAGCTACGAGCGGTACGAGCACATGCGCCAGGACCTGGAGCTGCTGGCACGCAAGTGCAAGGCGATCAAGGACACCGCCGAGCGGGAGCGCGTTCGCGGTGCGATCGAGGCGCGCACGGTCGCGCCGATCGTGGAGCAGCACAACCGGATCGCACGCCCTGGGCTGGACGCGATTGACGCGGACGATCTGTTCGCGGAGTTCGCCGGGGTCGGGCAGCCAATCCCGCAGAGTTCCGTCGAGGTCGCAGTTGCACCGAGTGAGCCGAGCCCCCGCGATCGCTGCATCTGCGACGAGTGGCAGGGCTACGCCCTGGACCACACCGAGTCCTGCCCGATCCGCACGGATGCCGAGGCGGCGATGGCGGCGATGCGCCAGCGCGAGGCCGAGCGCGAAGCGGCGGCGGAGGCCCACCGTCAGGCCGAGCTTGAGCGGAAGGTCGCGCGGCTCCGCGCGAACGGCGGCCTGCTGGTCGTGGGAGGTGCACGATGAGTACCTTCGACGGCCAGCCGCAGCCGATTCGTCAGGGCTCCGGTGGAGCGCTGGAGGATCGGGCTGCATGCCCGCGCAGCGGCCCCCGGAGGGCCCCGGGAACCTTGGAGCGCAGCGGAAAGGTGTATGGGGCTACACCTTCCGTTCCGGAGGTTGTCGCAGAGGCTCCACATCAGGGCGCAGGGTCCCAGATGTGGAGGGGCGATGACCGCCGGAACGGAAGGCCCCACGGGAGTGCCGCCGGAGGCTCCGGGGCACGTCGCGCAGCGGCGGGCGTCGGATCATCGGTAGGTGCGCGATGAGCTACACGGCAACTTTTGACGCGAGCCACAAGGTCAAGGCGTCAGGCGCTCACGCGACGAACTTCGTTCGCCACATCGCCCGCGATGCGGATCAGGCCGCGGGGTTCTCCTTCGCTCAGCGGAACCCGAACATCGATCCGGCGCGCACGTCGATGAACATCACGATGGTCAACGACGGCAACGGAGGTTGGCGTGCCCCGGTCGTGACGCAGGACGAGAAGGGCAACGACCGGCCGCCGTCGGCAGAGCTGACGGACTATCTGGACGCGCGCCTGGCGACGGTCGAGAAGAAGATCAAGGCCGACGCGGTGGCGATGCGCCCCCTCGTCTTGCAGCTCGATCCGAAGTGGTTCGCCGAGCACAACCCGGACTGGCGCGAGGACGGTCTGAACGTCGAAGCAGAGCAGTACATCGGCACCCAGCTCGACTGGGCCGCCCAGGAGTTCGGGCAGCAGAACCTTCCGGGCTACTCCGTGCATATGGATGAGACGAATCCTCAACTCCAGCTCCTGTTCACCCCGGTGACGGAGGACGGGAGGCTGAGCCAGAAGGACTTTTTCAAGGGTCCCGGCGATCTCCAGCGCCAGCACAAGGCGCACCGCCAGGCGCTGGCCGATGCTGGGTACGACGTCGAGTTCAAGGTCACCAAGCGCTCGAAGGAGCACCTGAGCAGCGAGGAGTTCGCCAAGAAGGTTGACCAGGCCCGCGAACGGGCCGCTGAGGCCGCGCAGCACCTCGCCACGGTCCGCGAGCAGGTCGAACAGTCGGACTTCGGCCAGTTCTTCGAGCAGCAGCACCCAGAGGCGTTCGGCCCGGTGCTGGACGAGTACACGAACGAGATCGAGCAGCGCATCCGCGCGCAGGAGCAGCAGGGACATGGACAGCATCACCGCGATGGCCACGGCGAGGGCGACGGAGAAGATCGAGCAGCAGCGGACTACGGAGATGCTGGAGACGTTGGTCTCGAAGCACGACGCCGTCGAGCAGCAGCTCACGACGCTGACGAAGGCCGTGAGGGACCTCACCGGGCATCAGAAGATCATGGACGAGGAGCTGACGAAGCGGATCGACCGGGCGTCGATCTCGCAGCCGTCCGCCAGCACGTCGCCGCAGATCGCGAGCGTCGAGAGCAGGCTGAGCGAGATCGAGAGCACGCTCGGCGAGTTCGCGCAGAGTCTCGACGGGAAGCGTTTGAGCGCCGCGTCGCAGAGCTTGGTCGCGGAGGCGCAGAAGAATCGCGCGGCTACGGCCTCGGCGATTGACGGGCTCAAGGTGCAGGCCGCGGCGAACCAGAAGCTCGTGAGCCAGGTCGGCGGTGCGGTGCAGCGGATCGAGAAGCGCACCGAGGAGCGCGTGCAGAAGGCCGTCGAGCAGGTCGCCGGGGATGCCTCGACCACGATGACGGCGAACCTCGACGCCGCGAACGAGCGGGCCGAGCGGATCATCGCCGCGACAGCGAAGGTTGAGGCGCGCCAGCTCTGGAGCGCCGCCGCCGCGATGCTCCTCGCGCTCGTGCCGCTCGCGATGCTGGTCGCGGGCGTCTGGATGGCCGCAGCGGACCTCATCACGGGTGCTCAGTGGGCGCTGGACGTGGACGGGAGCGTGTGGCTAGGCATCGGGCGGTGGCTCGTAGTCGGCGCTGGCCTCGCCGGGGCCGGCTACGCCCTCTTCGCCTCCGCCCGCTGGGTCGTCGGCCTCGCGGAGACGTGGAAGGGCCGCGGGATGCCGTCATGGCCCCGCTGGCGGAGGTGACCCCAGCTCCCGAGGGCAAGCGCGCGGAGCGCGTGCGGCAGAACTCCCCAGAGTGACAATAGGTCAGCCACTACTGTATAGTTCAGTGCATGCTGACTATTGCTTCTCGCCTCGACGTCATAAACCGGCTGGGCCGGGCCATGGCGGACCCGACGCGCTCCCGGATCCTGATGACCCTGCTGGACGGGCCGAGCTACCCGGCCGTGCTCTCGCGCGAGCTGGAGCTGACGCGTTCGAACGTGTCGAACCACCTGACTTGTCTTCGCGACTGCGGGATCGTGGTCGCCGAGCCCGAGGGTCGGCAGACGCGCTACGAGATCGCCGACCCGCACCTCGCGGCGGCGCTCACGGCGCTGGTGGACGTGACGCTGGCCGTGGACGAGCACGCGCCGTGCTTGGACGCCGCGTGCACTGTGCCGGGCTGCTGCGGGACGGGAGCGGGCGCGTGAGCGCGGCGTGCGGCTGCGACGAGCCGGAGACCCGGGTCGGCGAGGAAGCCGATGAGGAGCAGGAGCGTCCGTGGTGGCGTGACCGCGGGATCATGGTCCCGGTGCTCTCCGGCGTCGCCTTCGGCACGGGCCTGGTCCTGGAATGGACAGGGGCGGAGGTCCCGGCGCTGGTGGCGTTCTGGATCGGCCTGCTGCTGGGCGCGTCGACGTTCACCCCGGGCGCGATCCGCAAGCTGTTCAAGGGCAAGCTGGGCATCGGCCTGCTGATGACGATCAGCGCGGTCGGCGCGGTGATCCTCGGCTACGTCGAGGAGGCCGCCGCCTTGGCGTTCCTGTACTCCATCGCCGAAGCGCTGGAGGACAAGGCCATGGACCGCGCCCGCGGCGGGCTGCGGGCTCTCCTCAAGCTCGTCCCGGAGACCGCGACCATCCGGCGGGACGGCGCGCCCGTGGAGGTCGCCGCGAAGGACCTCCAGGTCGGGCAGCTCATGCTGGTGCGCCCCGGTGAGCGGATCGCGACCGACGGCATCGTCCGCACAGGTCGGTCGGGCCTGGATACCTCCGCGATCACCGGCGAGTCGATCCCGGTCGAGGTCGAGCCCGGCGACGCGGTGTCGGCCGGGGCGATCAACACCGCCGGTGCCCTGGAGGTCGAGGCGACCGCGGCGGGTACGGACAACTCGCTGACCACGATCGTGGAGCTGGTCGAGCAGGCGCAGGCCGAGAAGGGAGACCGCGCTCGGCTGGCCGACCGGATCGCCCGACCCCTCGTGCCCGGCGTGCTGATCCTCGCCGCTCTCGTCGCGATCATCGGCTCGCTGCTCGGCGACCCGGAGCTGTGGATCACCCGCGCCCTCGTGGTGCTCGTCGCCGCGTCGCCGTGCGCGCTGGCGATCTCCGTCCCGCTCACCGTCGTCGCCGCGATCGGCTCGGCGAGCCGGTTCGGCGTGATCATCAAGTCCGGTGCCGTGTTCGAGCGCTTCGGCGTGATCCGCCACGTCGCCGTCGACAAGACCGGCACCCTCACCCGCAACGAGCCCGCCGTCACCGCCGTCCTCACCGCCGACGGCGTGACCGAGGCGCAGGCCCTGGCCTGGGCGGCATCCCTGGAGCAGCACAGCACCCACCCGCTGGCCGCCGCGATCACCGCCGCCGCACCCGGAGCCCCCGCCGCCCTGGACGTCACCGAGCAGGCCGGGCACGGCATCGAAGGCACCCTCGACGGGGCCCGGGTCACCGTCGGCAGCCCTCGCTGGCTGGACTCGGGGACGCTCAAGGACCAGGTCGCGGGCCTGGAGGAGCAGGGCATGACCGTCGTCATTGTGCACCTCGACGGGGCCCCGGTCGCCGCGATCGGGGTCCGCGACGAGCTGCGCCCCGAGGTCCCAGAGGTCGTGCGCACCCTCGCGGCCCAGGGCGTCGGGATGACCATGCTCACCGGCGACAACGCCCGCACCGCCCGCGCGCTGGCCGCGCAGGCCGGGATCGGGGACGTGCGCGCCGAGCTGCGTCCCGAGGACAAGGCCGCCGCGATCAGCGAGCTGGGCAGGCACGGCTCGGTCGCGATGATCGGCGACGGCATCAACGACGCCCCCGCCCTGGCGGCCGCGGACATCGGCATCGCGATGGGCGCGACCGGCTCCGATGCCGCGATCGAGTCCGCCGACGTCGCCTTCACCGGCCACGACCTGCGGCTCCTCCCGCGGGCGTTCGACCACGCCCGCCGCGGCAGGCACATCATCAACCAGAACATCATCCTGTCCCTGCTGATCATCACCGCCCTGCTGCCGCTCGCCCTGTTCGGCGTACTCGGCCTCGCAGCGGTGGTGCTCGTGCACGAGATCGCCGAGGTGATGGTGATCCTCAACGGGCTCCGCGCCGCCAGGACGAGGAAGTAGGAGGGATCATCGAGTGCTATAACTCCGATATGCGCTACGAGAACCCGCTCCACCTCGCCGAGAAGCTCGGCGCCCTCGACCTCCTCCTCGACCAGCGCATCGCCATCGGCATCTCCCGCGGCTCACCGGAGCAGGCCCGGCGCGGCTGGGAGTCCTTCGGCTACCACGGCGAGGACCCTCGCGGCGCCGACGTCGCCCACGAGCACACCGCCCAGCTGCTTGCCGCCGTCGACGGCGTCCCGCAGGCGAGGAAGGACCTCGAGAACGGCACGACCATGGGCGGCACCGTCGCCCGGGGCGACGAGCTGCGCATCGAGCCGTACTCGCCCGGGCTGCGCCGTCGCCTCTGGTGGGGTGCCGGCAGCCGTGCCACCGCCGAGTGGACCGCCCGCGAGGGCCTCAACCTCATGAGCTCCACGCTGCTGACCGAGGCCACCGGCGCCGGCTTCTCCGACCTCCAGGCCGAGCAGATCCGCGTCGACAAGGACGCCTGGCGCGCCGCCGACCACGACTGGACCCCGCGCGTGAGCGTGTCCCGCTCGATCTTCCCGATCACCACCGCTCTCGATGAGCGCTTCTTCGGTCTGCGCGGCGAGGGCTCACGGGACCAGGTCGGCATCATCGACGACGGGGCCGACGGCTCCGGCTGCGTCGGCCCCGGAGCGTGACGACGCCGCCCCTCGGGACGCAGGTGGTCCTGCGCCCGAGGGGCGGCGTCGTGCTTCTGGGGGAGCCTCGTCTGGGCGCGTGGCGTCGCGGGGACGCCTCTCCCGCTACTGGACGACGACGGTGAGCGCCGGGAGCTCGCCGGCATCGGCCTTGCGTCGCATCGTCTCGCCCCGGCGGACGACCCAGGCTCCCACGCCCGTGCAGGCCCCGGCGACGATGAGCAGCCAGCCGGCCCAGTGGAAGGGCATGGACGAGCCGCTCTCCCACGAGCTGTAGGCCTCGTAGTCGGTCTGCGAGACCGTGCAGGACTCGCCGTCCTTCTGGATGGTCCAGACGGAGGCGGAGGGGGCGAGGCAGGTGACCTCGGGGGCGGAGCCCGTGCGGGGGACGAGCACGAGGGCGGCGCCGACGACGATCGCGAGGGCGGCGAGGATCGCCAGGGTTCGGGACTTCATGGGGGCACCGTACCGTTCTGTGATCTTCCGGCCAAGACCGTGAGAAACCGTGGGCGGGGTGGCGGGTCTCCCGTGAACGGACGGTCCCCGGCCGCGCTCGCCGCTCAGCCCTGGACGTCCGGCGGCCACTCCCCGGCGTGGACGATGGAGTCGGCCGTCTCGTCCCAGGTGAAGGTCGAGACCGCTCGGCCGGAGGCCTCAGCGTTCGACTCGTTCTGGAGCGGGTACGTGTAGGTCACCTGGATCTCGGAGTCGGACACGCGCACGACGTCGGGGTGGAAGCCGATCCCGTCGGAGGCGGTCGTCCCGATGTACTGACCGTGGTGGAAGAGCATGATCTGGTACGGCGAGGAGGCCGTCCCGCCGTCGATCGTGATCGTGATCCAGGACAGGACCGCGCACGGGTCGTAGCCGTCGGTCTCCGCGTAGTCCGCCGTCCACGGGTAGCCGCGCGAGTCCGCGGGCACCTTCGACAGGTTCTGCTCGAGCGCCTCCGAGCCCGACGTCGTCGCGCAGGTGGGCTCGGCGGCGGCCGTCGTCGCGGCGGCCGTGGCCGTTCCTGACGCCGCCACGGCGAGCTCGGTCTGCTCGGGCTGGGCTGACGCGGTGGGGGTCTGGCTCGCGCTCGGCGAGGGAGCGGAGCTCGACGGCGCCGCGCTGGTCGCCTCGCCGGCCTGCGAGGCCTGGGACGTGGTCGCGTCGGACTGGCCGCCGCCGCAGCCCGCGAGGGACAGTCCCGCCGCCAGGACGACGGCGATGACGGCGGCGGACCGTCGTGACCTCCTCCGGTGGGTGCCGGCCGGTGCGAAGGGCGGACGTGTCGTCAGTGTCGTGCTCATGGGATCCTCCTGGGTAGGGATGGTGGGGATGAGATCGACGTCAGGACTGGGGGAGCGCCTCGGGCGGTACCGTCGGAGGCAGCGTCGTGCGGCGCGCCGGCGTCGGGTCCGCCAGGCGCACCGCGTCGCGCGGGACCGCGTACTCGACTCCCGGGTAGCGCCCGAACTGCTCGCCGCCGTCGACCCTCGGTGCGACCGCGTCGAGGTGGGCGAGGACCTGCGGCGGCGAGGGCCACGCGCCCGAGGCCTCCGTTCCCGCCGGCTGCACCGGCGGGAACCAGGCCGTCGTCGCCGGCGGGCGCAGCATGAGGCGGCCCGGTCGGCTGCGATCGCGCAGGGCGTGAGCGCGCCACGTGCTCACCGGGTGCGAGGCTCCCCAGACGACCAGGTGCAGCCACAGGTCCCGCTCGCGAGTCGCGCGGTCCGCCACCGCGTGGAGGTTGACGTGCGCCCCGAGGTACTTGCCCGCCGTCAGCAGGCCGATCACTCCGGGCACGCCCCGCGGCGCAATCGCGTAGCCGTGGTTGTCCGCCGTGTACTCCTGGGCTCGTGAGAGCGCCGGCCCGAGCAACGGCACCTGGGCCGCGAGCGTCGTGAGGAGGAGCCGGGTGTAGGAGACGTGCCCCGCGGCCAGGTGGCCGACCTCGTGGGAGATGACGAAGCGCAGCGCCTCCGGGTCGCGGGACGAGCCGCCGATCTCGAAGAGGTCGGAGTAGACGACGACGTAGCGGCGGAACCCGTGCCCGGCCGCGAAGGCGTTGACCTGGCCGTTGCCAAGCACCACGTAGGCGTCGGGAACCTTGCGCATGCCGAAGGCGTTGGCCGCCTCGACGACCATGCGGTAGGCCTCTGGGAACTGCGTCGGCCCCATCTGCACGGCCATCGCGCGCTGCTGGGCGTACATGAGCGCGCGGCCGATCCACAGGAGCACCGGCAGCGCCGGGACGACGAGGAGCAGCTGGGCGCCCGTGCCGCCGTCGGTGAAGAAGGACCGGACCTCGCCGGCGGCCCCCGTCGTGGCCGGGGCGTGGGCGAGCCAGACGATGACCGCGATCCACGCTGCGTAGATGAGCACGGTGACGACGACGCAGGCGTAGACGAGCGGCATCTCGGCCGGGTGCCTCAGCGCGCTCGTGCCACTGCGGCCGTGGATGGTCGCTCCGTTGAAAAGTGTCGGCTGCTCGTCCATGCTCCTCACGCTAGCGGCGTGCCACGGCGGGCGGATCCTCCTGCGGGACGAGGACCGTGCGCGGGCTAGGGTCGAGCGCGTGACATCTGCGCACCCCTCCGACCGCACCAGCGCCGACGCCCCTCTCTCACCTCTGGCCGCCCTCGTCCCCGACGCCGGGGACGGACTGCCCTCGATGACCGGCCACCCCGACCACGAGGTCCCCTGGGGCATGCAGGTCGCGGTCCGCTACGACAAGGTCGACCCCGCCCGCCGCATCGACGTCGCCGAGGCCACTGCCCGCGCCGTCGTCACCCTCCTCGCCTCGCCCGAGGCGGCCCCCGGTGGCCCCTGGCACGACGCCTGTGAGTACTGGCGCGACGGCCGCATCCGCAAGCTCGTGCGCCGTGCCCGGGGCAAGCGCTGGGCCGAGGTCCAGGAGCTTCCCGGCGCCACCGTCGTCCAGGACGGGCCGCGCGGCTGGGGGAGGGCCGAGGCCCGGGCCTTCGTCCCCGGCCCCGTCAAGCCTCTTCCTCCCGCGCTCGCGAAGACCCAGGTCGAGGGCACCCACTTCCCTCACGGCGACGAGCTCCCGCCCGCCCCCGCGGCGATCGCCGTCCGCGTCGCACGGGACCCGGCGGCGGCCTCCGAGATCGAGCTGGGCGAGGGGTCGGCGTCGACGGACGCCCTCGTCACCATCGAGGTCACGCCGCTCGAGGTCATGACGAGCGGGAAGCTCTGCGCCCAGGTCGCCCACGCCGCCCAGCTCGCCTGGGAGAGTGAGGAGATGCCGGAGGCGGTCCGGGAGGCCTGGGCCGCCGACGGCTACCGCGTCCGCGTCGTCCTCCCGAGCAGGGAGTCGTGGGAGAGCACCCGACGCCCCGTGTCCATCATCGACGCCGGCTTCACCGAGCTCGACGGGCCCACGGAGACCACGCGCGCCTTCTGGTGACGAGCGATCGGGCACGCGTTGCGCGCTCCGTTGCGAATGAGGCGCCGGGGCCGTGCGGCAGCCCCCCCCGGGTGCTCAGGCCTGAGTCCGGCTCGCACCTCCTCCGGCGGCGTCAGACCGCGCTCGCGGCGACGGCCTCCTCGTCCGGGTCCGCCTCGGCCGGCTCCGGAGTGCCGCGGAAGACCCACAGGCGCATGAGGGCGTAGAGGTAGAGCCCCTCGCAGCACGCGGAGATGAAGCGCGCCAGCTCGGCGTTGACGCCCGCCCAGTGCAGGAGCGAGGACAGCCCGAGGATGAAGATGACGTACTGGCTCACCAGCCCGATCGCGTAGCGCGAGCCCTGGGCGGCCAGGTGACCGCGGGCCTGGAAGTTGAGCCAGCGGTTCATGAGGAGGGAGTACACGCCGGCGAGGGCGTAGCCGACGCTCACGGCCACCGGGTAGAGCCAGTGCAGGTGGTCGTAGAGGACCCACAGCATCGTGACGTCGAGGCAGAAGGCCGAACCGTTGATGAGCGCGTAGCCGATGAAGGTGACGGGAACCCGACGCCGCACGGAGCGCGGCAGCATCCGGTGCAGGCGGGTGATGAGGCGGAGGAAGGCGCGAGGGGCGACGCGCGACGGGTCGTCGAGGCGCGTGCTCACACGCTCGCGGGCCGAGCTGACGGCACCGCGGCCGCGTCGAGGCGCGCGGCTCGGCCCGTCGTCGCGCTGCTGCCGTCCCGCCATTACGATCCTCACCCGGTTCCTCGCGGAACCGTCGTGTCCGAGTCTGTCGTGCCACGACGTCGTCGGACAAGGCCGGGCGGGTGAGAGAAGAGTCGCCGTTCCTCCTACCTCAGGGCGAGACGCGCTCCTGGGGCGCGCCACCGAGGCTGCCGACGACGGTCCGCGTCGGTGCCACGGGTCCCGTCTGCGGGGGCCGGTTCACCCGCAACGGGCGTCAGACCACTCGCGATGAGGTGCCACACTGGCGCCATGTCATCGCGTCCCACACCCGCCCAGACGCTCACGTCCCCCGACGACTACACGACCTCCCTGGCCGACCTCGTCACCGCCTCACCGACGAGCTACCACGCCGTCGCCGAGGTCTCCCAGCGCCTCTCGGCCGCCGGATTCACGCCCCTCGCCGAGACCGAGCCCTGGGACGAGCTTCCTACCCGGGGCCTCGTCGTCCGCGACGGCGCCGTCATCGCCTTCATGCTCCCGGACCGTCCGGGCCCCGCCACCGGCTTCCGCATCGTCGGCGCCCACACCGACTCCCCGGCCCTCAAGCTCAAGCCGCGCGCCGCCCTCGACCGCTCCGGGTGGCAGCTCATCAACGCCGAGGTCTACGGCGGGCCGCTCCTCGACTCCTTCCTCGACCGGGACCTCGGCCTCGCCGGGCGGCTCACCACCCGCGACGGCGCCGTCCACCTCGTGCGCACGGGACCCGTCGCCCGCGTCTCCCAGCTCGCGCCGCACCTGGACCGCGGCGTCAATGAGAGTCTCCACCTCGACCGTCAGGCCCACCTCATGCCCCTGTGGAGCCTCCTCGAGGGTGACGGCGACGACGCCGCCTCCCGCGGTGAGCACGATGCCGCCGAGCAGTACCTCTGCGAGCTCGCCGGCATCGACCCTGCCGAGCTTGTCGCGCACGACGTCCTCACCTACCCGACCGAGGCCCCCGCCCGCATCGGCCGCCACCGCGAGTTCCTTGCCTCCGCCCGCCTCGACAACCTCACCTCCGTCCACGCCGGCCTCGTCGCCCTCGAGGCGCTCGCCGCCGACGGTGAGGAAGCCTGGGACGCCGCCGGCGCCCGCGACGTCGTCGTCCTCGTCGCCAACGACCACGAGGAGGTCGGCTCGGGGACCCGCTCCGGTGCCGCCGGCCCCTTCCTCGAGGACGTGCTCGCCCGTCTCGCCGCGGGCCTCGGCTACGAGGGGGAGGAGCGCGCCGCCCTCATGGCCCGCTCCGTCTGCGTCTCCGCCGACGCCGGGCACTCCGTCAACGCCAGCTACCCCGAGAAGCACGATCCTCAGGTCCGTCCCCTCATCAACCCCGGGCCGCTCCTCAAGATCCACGCCTCCCAGCGCTACGCGACCGACGCCGTCGGCACCGTCGTGTGGGACCGTGCCTGCCGCGCCGCCGGCGTTCCCTACCAGGACTTCGTCTCCAACAACTCGGTCTCCTGCGGCACGACCATCGGTCCCATCACGGCCTCGCGGATCGGCGTCACCACCGTGGACGTCGGTCAGCCCCTCCTGTCGATGCACTCGCAGCGGGAGATGGCCGGCGTCCTCGACGGCCCGTGGATGGCCCAGGCCCTGCGCGCCTACTGGGCGGGGGAGTGAGCCGCTCCGTGCGCCGCACCGCCCTCGGGCTCCTCGGCGCCGACCGTCGCGCCTCGCGCCTCGCCGGCCCCGCCGCGGCCTGCTGCCCCTGCGGCTCGGGACGGCCGCTCGTCACCTGCTGCCTCCCCTGCCTCGACGGCGCGGCCGCGCCCACCGCTGAGGCGCTCATGCGCTCGCGCTACACGGCCTTCGCCCTCGGCGACGAGGACTACCTCTTCCGCACCTGGCACCCCCGCACCCGCCCGTCCGGCCCCTACGGGGACCCGGCAACGACGTGGACCGGCCTCACGATCGAGGAGACGGCCGGCGGGGACGAGGACGAGCCGGACGGCGCCGAGGCGGTCGTCGCCTTCACGGCCCGCTACCGGCTCGCCGGTGCGGATGGCGTCCTCGGACCGGAGCAGGTGATGCGCGAGCGCAGCCGCTTCCTGCGCCGCGCCGGCCGCTGGCTCTACGTCGAGGCCCTTTGACTGACCGAGGGGCCGCGCCCCGGTCCGCAGAGCGCGTACCCGTCCCGGCGCAGTGGGAGCCCCGGGTCGTGCCGGACGCCTGGCACGGCCCAGGGCTCCCACCGTCGTCGGCCCTCCTGGACCGGGCGGCGCTGCAGCCGCTCAGCGTCGCCAGGCGCCGCGCCAGTAGGGGACCGGGAAGCCGGCCTCCTCCCAGTCGTTGACGCCGAGCTCGTGCGCCCAGCGCAGCGGCACGTAGGGGTCGCGCAGCGCCACGCGCCCGACGGCGACGGCGTCCGTCCGGCCGGACTCGAGAATCTCCTCGGCCCGGGCGCCGTCCTCGATGATGCCGACCGCTACGACCACCGGGGCCGCGCCGGCCGCCGTCGTCATGCCGGCGAGGGCCTCCTTCACCTGCGCCGCGAAGGGCACCTGGTAGCCCGGGCCGATCGGGATCGTGCCCGGCACGTTGCCGCCCGTCGAGACGTGGACGACGTCGACGCCCGCCTCGACCAGCTCACGCGCGAAGTCCGCCGTCTCCTCGCCGGTGAGGCCGCCCTCGGCCCAGTCCGTCGCGGAGAGGCGGATGTCGAGGACGCGGTCCGGGCCGATGACCCCGCGCACCGCCCGGACGACCTCCAGCGGGAAGCGGAGGCGCCCCTCGACGGAGCCGCCGAACTCGTCGTCGCGCCGGTTCGACAGCGGCGAGAGGAACTCGTGGATGAGGTAGCCGTGCGCGCCGTGCAGCTCGATGACGTCGTAGCCGGCCTCGACGGCTCGCGCCGCGGCGTCGACGAAGGCCGTGACGAGCCCCCGCACCTGCTGGGTGGTGAGCTCGCGCGGGACGGCGTGGCCCGGGTAGGCGATCGGGCTCGGGCCGATGAGGTCCCAGCCGGGCAGCGTCCCCTGGCGGGCCTTCGTCACGTCGGGGCGCCACGGGGCGGTGCCGGACTTGCGGCCGCCGTGCCCGAGCTGGACGCCGGCGAGCGCGCCGCCCGCGTGGACGGCGTCGACGATCGCGCGGTGGCCCTCGATCTGGGAGTCATCCCAGAGGCCGAGGTCGTAGGCCGACAGGCGGCCGCGCGCCTCCACGGCGGTCGCCTCGACGATGACGGTTCCGAAGCCGCCCTCGGCGCGGGTCGCGTAGTGGATGACGTGCCAGGGGGTCGGGACGCCGTCCTCCTCCGGCACGTTGTACATGCACATGGGCGGCAGCCACAGGCTGTTGCGCGCCTGCTTCGCGCCGAGGTTCAGGGGCTGGAGGATCCGGGGCTTCGTCATGCGCCCAGGCTAGGGCCGCGGTCCGTCCACGGGCACGGGGCGTTCGCCGACGGCCCTCGCCCGGGCGGTACGGTGAGCGCCATCATGAGCAGCGCACAGGATCCCCGTCCCGCCTCCGCCCCGCGCCCGGTCCCCTACGGGCGGCCGGGTCACGAGCCGGCCCCGATCACGACCCGCGTCGAGGACGTCGCGCTCGTCTTCGAGGGCGGCGGCATGCGCGGCACCTACACCGCGGCCCTCGTCCAGGTCCTGCTCGAGGCGGGACTCCACTTCCCGTGGGTCGGCGGCATCTCCGCCGGGTCGACGAACACCGTCAACATGGTCTCGCGCGACCTGTGGCGCACCCGTGAGGCCTTCGTCGGCCTCACGACGGACCCCGAGGCCGGCGGCTGGCGCTCCTTCGCCCACCGCCAGGGCTACTTCAACTCGGAGCACATCTACCAGCACACCTCGCTGCCCGAGGAGTCCATCCCCTTCGACTGGCCGACCTACAAGGCCTCCGACGTCACGGTGCGCATCGGCTCCTACCGCTGCGACACCGGCGAGGAGGTCTACTGGGGCATCGAGGACATGCCCGACCTCGCGACCCTCGGGACCCGCTGCCAGGCCTCCTCCTCGATGCCGGTGCTCATGCCCGTCGTCGAGATCGACGGCCACCCCTACCTCGACGGCGCGCTCGGCCCGACGGGTGGGTTCGCCACCGATGCCGCCCGCGCGGACGGCTACACCCGCATGCTCGTCGTCTCGACCCGCCCGGCCGGCTACCGCAAGCCCGAGGAACGCCGCCCGCGCGCCTACCGCCGGATGTTCCGCCGGATGCCGATGGTCGCCGAGGGCATCATCAACCGGCCCGCGAACTACAACGCCGAGCTCGAGCGCATCGAGCAGGGCGTGCGCGACGGCGAGGTCTACCTCTTCACGCCCGACCGCATGAGCATCGAGAACGGCGAGCTGCGCTACGACCGCGTCATCGGCGCCTACGAGGCCGGCCTCGTCCAGGCCCGCCGCGAGCTGCCGAGGATCCTCGAGTTCCTCCGCGTCTGAGCCCCGCCGAGATCGGGACGTCCTGACCCCGAGATCGGGACGTCCTGACCCTGAGATCGGGACGTCCGCGGGCTGAGCTCGGTCGGACGGCGCCGCGCGCCCGGTCGTCTGAGTCCGGGATCACGGAACGTACTCCCACCTCTTGTGGTTGACTGTTCAACGAACAGGAGGTCCTCATGACCAGCGCTCCCGCCACCACCCCGCTCCTCGACGTCTCCCACCGCGGCGACGCCGTCTCCCGGGCCGCCCACCCCGTCGCCGACGGCGAGCGCCTCGACGCCCGCACCCGCATGGGTGCCGTCGAGCTCCTCGTCGCCGACCGCCGCGCCATGGAGGACTTCTACGTCCGCGGCGTCGGCCTCACCCCGCTCGCCACCGCCGCCGGCCGCACCGTCCTGGGGCTGGGGGAGCGCGTCGTCGTCACCCTCGTCGACGCCCCGGACCTCCGCCCGCGTCAGCAGGGCACGGCGGGTCTCTTCCACACCGCCGTCGTCTTCGACTCCCCGCGCGAGCTCTCCCGCTCCCTCGTGCGCATGTGGGTCCGCCACCCCGAGCTCTTCGCGGGCCCCGGCGCCCCCCTCGTCTCCCAGGCCTTCTACTTCCACGACCCCGAGGGCAACGGCGTCGAGCTCTACTACGACCGCCCCCGCTCGACCTGGCAGTGGGACGAGAGCGGCGTCCGGATGGACACCCTCACCATCGATCCCAATGAGTTCCTCATGAGCCACCTCGGCGTCTCCGGCCCCCCGCGGGAGATCGCCGCCGCCCGCGAGGGCCGCGCCGTCCCCGCCGGCCGCGAGGGCTTCGCCGACGACGGCCTCGACGTCGGCGGTCAGGTCGGGCACGTCCACCTCCAGGTCGGCGACGTCGGTACCGCCCGGGACTTCTACGTCGACGCCCTCGGCTTCGACGTCACCAGCGTCATGCCCGGTCAGGCGCTCTTCGTCTCCGCCGGCGGCTACCACCACCACATGGCCATGAACGTCTGGGGCACGCGAGGCGCCGGCCCGCGCACCCCGGCCCTCGGCCTCGGGACCGTGGACATCACGCTCCCCGACGCCGTCGGGATCGCCGCGACGGCCGAGCGCCTGCGCTCCCACGGCGTCCGCTTCACGCAGGACGTCGACGCCGGCGACGGCGCCGGGCGCCTCGTGGTCCCCGACCCGTGGGGCAACGAGCTGCGCCTCTCCGTCGGCTGAGCCTCAGCGCCCGCGCCGCCTCAGTGCTCGCGGGCCTCGCGGTAGAGCTCGATGCTCTCGCCCTCCCGGAACCCGAAGGTCGTGATCGGCGGGACCGGGGCGCCCCCGGGCTCGAGCGAGGCCGCGAGCAGGCCCAGCACGACGCGCTCGTGCGGCGGCACCCGCTCGGGCAGCGCGTCGAGCGCGAACCACTCGAGGCCGCCGTTCCTCTCCGGCTCCTGCACGGCCGGCTCGCCGTCCCACTCCCGGAGGACGAGGAAGAAGTCGACGCGCTGCTCGATGGCCGCGCCGCCGAGGTCGCCCGTGCGGTGCATCGCCGTGAGCGGCTCCAGCGCGCTCTCCTCGCCCTCCAGACCGAGCTCCTCGCGAGTCTCGCGCACCGCCGTCGCGAGCACGGACTCGCCCGACTCGACGTGCCCTGCCGCCCCGCAGGCCCAGTGCCCGTCCATGTAACCCGTGTTCCGGCGCAGCTGGAGGAGCACCTGCGGCGCAGCGCCCTCGCGCTCGCGCAGGAGCAGGACGTAGGCGGCGGGGACGAGGCTGAAGGAGTGGACGGCCATGGGAGCACCGTAGCCTCGAGCCGGCCCGGGTCCCTGCCGGCGCCGTTCTCAGCGGACACCCGGGCCCGCCCTCAGCGACCTCCCGGGATCGGCCTCCAGAGTTGACCCCGTCAACGGAGTCCGGGCGCCCCAGGACGGCCCGTCGCCCGCACGGGGCCGACAGCGCGCCGGCGGCGAGGGCGGCAGGACGCGATCACGGAGCCCGGGCGCCCCTGGGCGACCCCGCGACGCCTCCTCACGATGCAGGACCGCGCTCAGCCGAGCGCAGCCGCCCGGACGACGACGGCGACGAGCTCCTCGACCCGCTCCGGCCTGTCGGTCGGCAGGGTGACGACGAGCGGCCAGCCGGTCACGCGCTCCTCCCCGCCCAGGTCCTCCCACGCGCCCGAGCGCCCCGCGGCGATGAGCGCGCCCGGCCAGTCCAGCGGGCGCGCGAGCACGGCCCGTCCTCCGACGGCGTCCGAGCCGTCCCACAGCGCCGGTCCCCACAGTCCTCGCGCCGACAGGTCCTCCGCCCGCGCCGTGAGCGCCTGCGCGCGGCCGGTCACCGCGACCGCGCCGGACCAGGGCGCGTCGAGAACGCGGAGCGCGGGCCCGGGTGCGCGGCCGGGACCGGCTCCGACGGCGTCGGCGCCCCGGGTGCCGCGGGGCGTCCCGCTCGGCGCGGCGGCGACGCGCAGCGCCTCGCCCAGCCGGATCCGGAGGTCCTGCGCAGTCGCCCCGCGCCAGGCCGCCTCTCCGCCGGCGGCGCGCCCGAGCGCCTCGACGACCGCCTCGCCGGCGGCGACGGGGGAGAGCGCTTCCTCGATGGCGTCCTCGTGCCGCTCGGCGAGCTCGCAGACCTCCAGGCGCGCAGTCCCGAAACCGGGCGCTCCCGGGGCGAGTGCGCGCAGCCGCGCGACGGCCGCGGCGAGGGCGGCCCCGAGCGCCGTCGACCCCTCGTCCACGGGAGCGCGCCCCACGAGGTCGCCCGCCGGGTCCCAGCCCCGCGTCCAGCCCTCCCCCGACCAGACGAGCAGGGCTCCGTCGGGGACGGGCAGCGTCTTGCGCAGGCTCGCGACGACGACGTCCCAGGGCCCGTCGTCGTCCGCCGGCCCACCGGCAGTCCGACCGTCGCCGGCCCGACTGCTGTCCGTGGCCCCGTCGTCGGCCGTCCCGGCGGCGCCGGCCCCCGCACGGAGCAGCACGGCCCGGTCGAGCACCGAGTGCGAGGCGTCGAGCACCACCGCGGAGCCCGCCTCGCGCGCCGTCCTGAGCGCCGCACGCAGCCCCGCGCCCGCAGCTGCCCCGTAGGTCTCGCAGTGCAGCACCGCCGCCCCGGGCTCCACCACGAGCGCCTGCTGCAGCGCCCCCGCGTCCATGAGCAGGTCCGCACCGCAGGGCACGCCCCGCACCCGCAGGCCCTCGAGCTCGAAGGGCGCGGCCATCGTCGCGCAGCGGTACGCCGGGACGAGCACCGCCCGCACGCCGAGGCCCCGCAGGCGCCGGGCCACGAGCGCGAGCGCCTGCTTCCCGTTGCCCACCAGCACCCGGCCGCCCGTCGCGGCCGAGCGGTGGCCGGGCGCCCGGCTGCCCGTCGTGACGCTGATCTTCACCCGCACAGGCTGCCACGTGAGACGGATCCCGCGGTATCCGCAAGAAGGTTCACAGGGGCCCTTGCGGCCCACTCACCCGTCGGAGCCTGTTACTAGCCTGTGACCGTCCTTGCGCCCCTCGATCACCGAGCCTCCTGTGAAGTCCACCAGCTCCTTCCTCACCGCCACGGACGGCAAGCGCCTCGCCGTGCGCTCGTGGGTCCCCGACGCCGTGCGCGTCCTCGGCAGCCCCGCGCGCCCGGAGCCCGCCACCTCCGACGGCGGTGACGAGCGCGCACCGCGCGCGCCCCAGGTGCGCACCGACGTCGCCCCCGAGCCCGGCTCGCCGCGCGCCGTCCTCCAGGTGGTCCACGGGATGGCCGAGCACTCGGGCCGCTACCGCCGACTCGCTGCGGCCGCCTGCGCCCGCGGCCTCGCCGTCGTCGCCGACGACCACCGCGGGCACGGCGCCACCATCGCCGCCGACGACGAGCGCGGACACACCGGCGACGCCTCCTCCTGGCGCCAGCTCCTGCGCGACCAGGACGTCGTGCGCGACGAGATCGCCCGCACCTGGCCCGACGCCCCCGTCATCCTCCTGGGCCACTCCTGGGGCTCGCTCATCGTGCGCGGGTCGCTCGCGCGCTGCGACCGCCGCCGCGTCGTCGGCGCCGTCGTCATGGGCACGGCCGGCGACCCCGGGGCCCTCGGCCGCGTCGGCCGCCTCCTCGCCCTGGCCGAGGCCCGGGCTCGCGGCCCGCGCCACCCCAGCGCGGTCCTCGAGTCGCAGATCATCGCCCCCTACAACGTCCCCTTCGCGCCCGCGCGCACGGTCGTGGACTGGCTCACCCGGGACGAGTCCGAGGTGAGCAGCTACCTCGCGGACCCGCTGTGCGACTTCACCTGCACCGCTGGCTTCTACCGCGACCTCCTCGAGGCCGGTCTCGCCGTCAGCTCCAGCCGCGCCTTCGAGTCCATCCCGTGCGACCTGCCGCTCCTCGTCGCCTCCGGGGCCGAGGACCCGGTCGGGGGAGCGGGCAAGGGCGTCACCGAGGTCGCCACCCGCATGCGGCGGGCCGGCGTCCGCGACGTGACCCTCCGCCTCTACCCCGGAGCCCGGCACGAGCTCCTCAACGAGACGAACCGCGAGGAGGTCACCCGCGACCTCCTCGCCTGGGTCGAGGAGCACCTGCCCGAGCGGCGCCTCACCGCCTGACGCCCCGCCGCTCCCGACGGCGCCCGGGCCGCAGCCGCCCGAACCCCTTGTGGGGATCCTCCAATTCGGACGGCCCGTTACCGGCGACCTCGCCCGATGCCGTGCGGCACCGTCCTTCCTACGCTTGTCGCATGACGATGAACGAGATCCTCAGCTCCCGCACCGCCGCCCGGTCGACCGCCGACGTCGCCCCGCGCTCCCGGGCCCGGCTCCTCGCCCGCGAGGCCGGCCTCGTCCTCGCCGGCACCGCCGCCCTCGCCCTCATCGGCCAGGTCGGTCTGCCCCTTCCCTTCACCCCCGTGCCCGTCACGCTCGGCACCCTCGCCGCCCTCGGCGTCGGCGGCGTGCTCGGCTCGCGCCGCGGCGTCGCCTCCGCCCTCCTGCTCGCCGGGCTGGCGGCCCTGGGGGCCCCGGTCCTCGCCGGCTGGTCGGGCGGCGTGACCGCGTCCTTCGGCTACGTCCTCGGCTACGCGCTCGCGGCGGCCGTCGCCGGTCGTGCCACCGCTCGCCGAGACGGCGCCCGGCCGGGGCTGCTCGCCCGGGTGCTGATCATGGTCGCCGCCTCCGCGGTGGTCTACGTGCCGGGGCTCATCTGGCTCGCCGTGGCCACCGGCATGGGGCCCGAGGCGACGATCGGCGCGGGCCTCGTCCCGTTCATCGTCGGCGACCTGCTCAAGTCCCTCGCCGCCGCGGGCGCGCTGCGCGGCCGGGTCTCCTGAGCCCCCGGAGTCGACCGCCTGCTGAGACGCCCCGTCCCACAGTGAGGACGCGGCGGTAGGACGGCAGCATGAGCACTCCCCAGGTTCGGACGTCCCAGGCGAGCCCCGCCCCCGCGGCGGGCCCCAGCAAGGAGGACCGGTCGGCGCGCGTCGCCGTCACCGTCTTCCCCCTCCTCATCCTGGCGTCCTTCGTCATCGCCATGGTCATCCCGGACCAGGCCGCCTCCCTCGCCACCGGCACCAACATCGCCCTCGGCATCATCATGTTCGGGATGGGCCTGACCCTGACGCTGCCCGACTTCGCCCTCGTCGCCCGGCGCCCCGTGCCCGTCGTCATCGGCGTCATCGCCCAGTACGTCATCATGCCGAGCGTCGCCTGGGTCCTCACCAAGGTCTTCCAGCTCGACCCGGCCCTCGCCGCGGGCGTCGTCCTCGTGGGCTGCGCCCCCGGCGGCACCTCCTCCAACGTCATCTCCTACCTCGGCAAGGGCGACGTCGCCCTCTCGGTCACGATGACCTCGATCTCCACCCTCATCGCGCCGATCATGACGCCCCTGCTCACCAAGTGGCTCGCCGGCCAGTACATGCCGGTCGCCGGCGGCGACATGGCCCTGTCCATCGTCAAGATCGTCCTCGTGCCGGTCCTCGGCGGCCTCCTCGTGCGCATGGTCGCCGGCCGGCTCGTCGAGAAGGTCCTGCCCGCCCTGCCCTGGATCTCCGTCCTCGGCATCTGCTACGTCGTCCTCGCCGTCGTCGGCAAGAGCGCCGACACCATCGAGGCGGCGGGCCTCCTCGTCGTCCTCGTGGTGGCCTGCCACAACGTCTTCGGCTACCTGCTCGGCTGGTGCGCCGGCCACGTCGTTGCCAAGGACGACCCGCGCGTCGCCCGCACCACCTCCATCGAGGTCGGCATGCAGAACTCCGGCCTCGCCGCGGGCCTCGCCATCCAGTACTTCACGCCCGAGGCCGCCCTGCCCGGCGCCGTCTTCTCCATCTGGCACAACCTCTCCGGCGCGGTCCTCGCGACCGTCTACCGCCGCGCGGACGCCCGGATCCGGGCCCGCCGGGCCGACGCCGGCGCCCCGCGCGCGTAAGCCTCCCCGGCCCGGGGGTCGTGTGGCGCCCGCGGGCCCCTGACCTGGGCCGTCGTGCCGGGCGCTGAGCCCCCCGCCACCGCGGCGTGGGCCGTGCGTCCCGGGCGCACGCCCGCGCCGCGCCGTTATGGTGGCGCGGTGACCGCAGCCAGGACCCCGGCAAGCAGCACCTCGCCGGTGCGCTCCGTCCTCGACCTCGTCCCCGTCTCCGCCGGCCGCAGCCGCGCGGACGCCCTCACCGAGATGGTCGAGCTCGCGCGCACCGCGGACCGCTCCGGCTACGAGCGCTACTTCCTGGCCGAGCACCACGGCTCCACCACCTTCCTTGCGAGCGCGACCACCGTCCTCCTGGGGCAGGTCCTCGCGGCCACCGAGCGCATCGGCGTCTCCTCGGGCGGCGTCATGCTCCCCAACCACGCCCCGCTCGTCATCGCCGAGCAGATCGGCACCCTCGCGACGATGTACCCGGGCCGCGTCGGCCTCGGCATCGGGCGCGCGCCCGGCACCGACCCCATCACCGCCGCCGCCCTGCGCCGCCGAGCCGCCGACCCGGGCCGCTTCACCGAGGAGATCCTCGAGGTCCTCGCCTACCTCGGCGAGGTCGCCGGCGACGCCGCGGCCGTCCCCGGCTCCCTCCTGCCCGACGACGACCCCGACGCCGTCGCGCCCGCGATCCCGCAGCGCGTCCGCGCCGTCCCGGGGGAGGGAACGAGCCCGCGCGTCGCCGTCCTCGGCTCCTCCGTCAACGGCGCCCGCGTCGCCGGTAGCCTGGGCGTGCCCTTCATCGTCGCCTCGCACTTCGCCCCGGCCCCCGCTGAGGCCGCTCTGGTCACCTACCGCTCCGTCTTCGACGCCGGGGCCCCCACCGTCGTGGAGGATCGTCGGCCCCACGCCGCCGCCGCCGTCAACGTCATGGTCGCCGAGACCGCCGAGGAGGCCGAGCGTCTCTTCTCCACCCAGCGCGCCGCCTCCGCCCGCACCGTCGGCGGCCGCCCCGCGCCCCTCGACCCGCCGAGCGAGGACGCCGCGGCCTGGCGGTCCCTCGCCTCCGGCAAGGACAGGGCCGTCGAGGCCTCCCTCGCCCTGTCCTTCGTCGGCACCGCCGACGACGTCGCCGCCCGCCTGCGCGAGCTCGCCGAGCGCTGGGACCTCGACGAGGTCCGCGTCCTCACCTACGCCCACGACGCCGCGGCGCGGCGCCGCGCCGACGAGCACCTCGCCGCCGCCTGGTGACCTCCGGGACGGGGCGTGCGCCCGTCGGGGTCCCGCGACCCGCGAGCCCCGCATGGGTGTGACGTGAACCGCACATGAACGCGGGAGGTGACCGGCCATCGAGATCGATGCGAACTCATGCAGTCGACCGGCGCGTCAGGCCCCGGCCCGCCGGAGACACCGGCACCCCGTCCTCGGAGGTACATCACCCCATGAACACCCCCCAGATCTCCCGTCGTTCCTTCGGCCTCGGCATGGCCGGCATCACCGCCGTCATCCTCGCCGGATGCGGATCCAGCTCGGACTCCTCGTCCTCCTCGAGCGCCTCCGCCTCCGCCGCCTCGGGCGGCCAGGGCACGGCCTCCGGCGGGTCCCTCACCCTCGCCTACAACTCCGACGGCCCCCACAAGGCCTGGGTCGAGGCGGTCTGCAACTCCGTCAGCAACACCCTCGGCATCACGATGGAGCCGCTGCCCTTCGCCCAGTTCTCCGAGCTGCGCGACCAGATCACCAAGCACACCCTCGTCGGCGCCTTCCGCTCCGGCTGGCAGGGCGACTACCCGTCGATGGCCAACTTCCTCGGCTCCGTCTACCAGACCGGCGCCGGCTCCAACGACGCCCAGTACTCCAGCGCGGACTTCGACGACCTGCTCGCCCGGGCCGCCGCCGCGAGCGACGACGCCACGGCCCTCGCTGACTACGAGAAGGCCCAGACGCAGCTCCTCACCGACCTGCCGGCCATCCCGCTGTGGTACCAGAACGGCTTCGGCGGCTACTCCAACAACGTCTCCGACGTCGAGTTCGACTGGCACGCCGTCCCCGTCTACCACGCCATCAAGACCACCGCCGACGACGGCGTCGTCCTCGCCAACGGCACCGAGCCCCAGAACCCGCTCGTCCCCTCCAACACGAACGAGGTCGGCGGCGGCCGCATCGTCGACCTCCTCTTCGCCGGCCTGGTCTCCTACAAGACCGACGGCTCCGTCGAGAACGAGGTCGCCGAGTCGATCGAGACCAGCGACAACCAGAACTTCACCGTCAAGATCAAGGACGGCTGGAAGTTCTCCGACGGCACCGCCGTCACGGCCGACTCCTTCATCAAGGCCTGGAACTACGGCGCGCTGCTCTCCAACGCCCAGCTCTCCAGCTACTTCTACGAGCCCATCGAGGGCTTCTCCTACGACAAGGACTCCGAGCTCACCGGTCTCAAGAAGGTCGACGACCTCACCTTCACCATCAAGCTGACCGCCCCGGCCTCCGACTTCGCCCTGCGCCTGGGCTACGCCGCCTTCTACCCGCTGCCGGACTCCGCCTACGACGACATGGACGCCTTCGGCGAGTCCCCCGTCGGCAACGGCCCCTACACGCTGGACAGCTGGGACCACGACTCCCAGGCCGCCCTCGTCGCCAACGCCGACTACGACGGCGTCCGCAAGCCCGCCAACAAGGGCGTCACCTTCACCTTCTACACGGACTACGACGCCGCCTACAACGACCTGCTCTCCGACGCCGTCGACGTCATCGACTCCGTCCCGGACTCGGCCCTGTCCTCCTTCAAGGACGACCTCGGCAAGCGGGCCATCAACCAGCCCGGCGCCGTCATCCAGTGCTTCGCGATCGACGTCAACACCGAGCACTTCAAGATGGACGAGGAGGGTCGCGCCCGCCGTGCCGCCCTCTCCCGCGCCATCGACCGCGCCCAGATCTGCGACACCCTCTACTACGAGACCCGCACCCCGGCCTCCGACTTCACCAGCCCCGTCATCCAGGGCTGGACCGACAAGGTCGACGGCAACGAGGTCCTCACCTTCGACGCCGACGAGGCCAAGAAGCTCTGGGACCAGGCCGAGGCCATCTCGAAGTTCTGACCCGCCGACACCACGGG